>Ga0209408_1000016_pt1 | contig 142324 bp, 132 predicted proteins | sample AD_UKC107_MetaG_FD_184422 | JGI IMG/M metagenome (GOLD analysis project Ga0209408, IMG submission 184422) | Active sludge microbial communities of municipal wastewater-treating anaerobic digesters from Hong Kong - AD_UKC107_MetaG (SPAdes)... | ecosystem: Engineered > Bioreactor > Anaerobic >... | reverse complement strand
ATAGTGATTATAAATGGTATCTTTCATTTCGGTCTCCTTTCTTTGTGTTATTTTTTCTTTAACTGCAAATGTTTTAACACAAATGAGGTTTCCCCTCATTAGGAGACCATCTTTCTCATTTTATCGGGCCAAGCCAACACATTGATATCAATTAAGATAACGTCAAAAAGGCCCTTTAAAAGATGCCTATATTGCCTTTTTTGGGGTTAAAAAAGCCGATATAAGAAATAGATCCAATGGCGAGAGCAAAGCGGCATTATATTCCCAACCAGATATGGCATATAACTCACAGATGCCATAAGAGAGAACTCTTACTTAAGTTTTCCAGGGACCGGAAAAGATGGCTTCAATGGCTGTATGAAGCAAAGAAACGTTACGGATTAGATATACTGAACTACAACGTCACTTCTAACCATATTCATCTTCTTGTTGCCGGAGACCATGAAAGGGATACGATTCCCAATTCCATTCGATTAATTGCGGGAAGAACAGGCCAGGAATTCAATCAGAGGAAAAACCGCAAGGGTGCATTCTGGGAAGACCGCTATCATGCAACAGCTGTTGAAAGTGGAGAACATCTCATTAAATGTATTGTATATATCGATCTCAACATGGTACGCGCAGGTGTTGTTAAACACCCCTCAGAATGGCCTTTCAGCGGTTATAATGAGATTCAGAATCCCAAGAGAAAGAATGTTTTAGTAAACTACCAAAAACTTATATATCTGCTTGGGTTCAACTCTTATGAGGACTTCAAGAGATACCATTCAACCTGGGTGGACTCATACCTTGAAGATGGAAGAAACATCCATGATGACCAATGGACGAAAAGCATAGCTGTCGGAAGCAACGGTTTTATTGATAGGATTAAATCATTAATGGATGGCCAGGGCCATAGGAAGAAAAATCATAGAAATGGGAGGTTCCTATCAATTAAGAGAGCCTGGTGCATCCTATATGGTCCATTTAGGGACTAAAAAGAACAATATAGGGCCTGAAAACAACTGTTTTTGGCATGATATCGATTAAATATCAACAGGTTGGCTTGGCCCGTCCCTAAGCGACTAAGCGAATCATATTGGCAAATGCAGCCAGGAAAAAATTCCTGTCATTTTTAATCCCATGTAAATCATTACAGCTATAAAAATATACTTTAGTTGCTTAGCCGGCAGCTTGTGGGCGGTTCTAGCCCCTGCCTGCGCCATAGGAACACTCGTCCCAGCCAATAAAATCCACTGCAGAAAATTGACATATCCAATGGAATATGGAGGCAATCCTGATACATTTATCCCATTTAACAGATAGGATAGAATTCCGCCTATTGAAGCAAAAATCATTAATGCCGTTGAGGTTCCTACTGCTTGGTGCATTTTAAACCTTAAGGTAAGTACCATTACGGGTATCATCAAAACGCCACCACCTATGCCAATGATGCCTGATATGATTCCCAAAGGGAAACCCCATAATATGTAAACCATGTTGTTGTCCACGGGTTCTTTTTCAATTTTAGGAGGCTTAGCCGTCAGCATCCGGATGGCACCAGCTAAAATAGCCAAACCAAATCCAATTTTAAGAATATTACCGGGAAGATGTGCAGCAAGAATTCCTCCTACAAAGGCGCCAGAAAGTCCAGATAATCCAAGAACAAAACCAGCCTTCCATAAAACGGCCTTATTGCGGTTATGTCCAATTGCACCACTAATCGCTGTGGGGAGCACTACAGCGAGGTTCGTGCCAAAAGCGATTCTAATCGAAATAGTTGGATCGACACCTATTGAAGTAAGTGCCCAAAATTGAACTGGTACCATAATGAAACATCCGCCTACGCCCAATAATCCAGATGCAAAACCAACACCAACACCCGTTATTAGGAGCGCAATTATTTGAATTGATCCTATTTCCATAATGTACTCTCCTTTCCTTCAATAAAATTGTCCGGATATTATATTCAATCATTGAAGGGAATAACTATGTACCCATGCACCAACAATGGCATGGTTTTCTTTTAATATATCCCGTGTTTTAAATCTTTAATATGATTTGTGGCGTATACGTTCGCCATAACCGGCTTGCAAAAGCAGAGAAAAACGGAATCGCCGGCCGGTGAAGCATCTTTTACATTTATATATATTGATAAGCGACCATGCCGGCTTTGATTGCCCCAATTATCGAACCATCAAGATAACTATTTCCAGGAAATAAACAAACATCCGAATCATAATTGTCTCTGCTATGTCTATAAACCGCAAACTCCCAATTTTCCATATCTCCAGTAAATTTAAGTCTGCATAAATGAGTCAACGAATCTTGAGCCTCCTGGATGTCAATATAAAGAAATATTCCTCTTAATTCTGATACGATTTGAAATTCAGAATTTTTCAGTTCATCCTTATTAAATAGTCCAATGATATCATTAATTTTCTGTTTTATTTCCTTTGGAATTATTGTCTTTGTCATTTGTTAATTTTAACATAAGTTTATTATATGGGGTAAGAGCCGAGATAGCTCCCTCATCGATGTTCGCATCTCTGGGGAATACAAAAACACAGGTCATTTATTTTGAAGTGGTTAAATTACGAAGAACGACCTTTGATTTTATGGTCATCACATCCGCTGATACATCCTGCGGCAACACGATTTCCGCTTGCTCCAGTCCTACTGACAACGACTCCAAAACATAGCTGTTATGATTTCCGATGTCCTCAGTGACCGAGATAAGTTCCTAAGGGCGCGATTTGTCGTTATCGACATATATCAATTTACTGATTTCAAAACCTGATGCTGCTGCTTTTTCTATTAGCACACTTTTTATACTTTCTTTCAAGATTGGGGTTCTAGCTAAAATCCATAAATATGATTTGTTAGGACCGCATACGAGTGAATATTGATAATTCTCACGGTCTAACTCAAAAACTATATAAGAGCCATAAAAGGGACCAAAGAATGAAACTTTTAGATACCCTTGATTAGATCCTTTCACAAAATATGCTTTACCTTCTGCTTCTTTCCATAAGTCTGATTTAGCAGAGTATCCACGATTCAATACTCTGACACCACCATCATCCATCAAACTGTATTCCGCTGTTACGTTGGTCAATCCGCGCTCAAATGAATGATCCAATCTTGCAATTTCGTACCACTTCCCTAAATATTTCTCTAACTTGAAATTATCAACTGGTTCTATGTTTTCAGGTATTCCAACACACCCCATTAAAATCAAACAAAACACTATTGACAGCGTCTTTATCTTTTTCATTTTGCCTGTTGAGCCTTACGTGGCGGTAATAATTAAAATACGAACGTCCGGTAAATATAAAAGTAATAATTATCTAGGAAAATTATCCTGGTGTCCATCCATAAATGAGGAAATTCATGCAAGGTCAAATCGAAGATCCCTGTTTTAAGCGAGGGAAGGCGAAAATATTAACTACAGGAACCCATGACAGTTGACCATAGGATCTGGCTGTTTTTGACTGGAAGTCTGATGGAACCGTAATCAGCTGTTTTGAAATGATATAGAGACTTAAAAGGTTTGTGCCCTCTAATTCAGCCGGATTTCGGTTGAAATATGAAAAACAATTTTCTATAGTTAATTTTTTAAAAGACATTGCCTGTCAGATTCGTACGAACGTTTCCCGAGCATGTTGACTTTTTTGAAAACCATTCATGGAGAAAATTCATATCCATATATATTTGGGGGATTAGATGATTAAGGAACAGATTCACCTATCATTTTTTAAAACACTGATAATACTGGCTGCCTCTGCACTCATAACTTTCACTGCTGTAAGCTTTTTATCTGCTTCCGATGAGGATGAGCAGGAGATGCCCGATGAGATTCAACTGGATCAGGAAATGTGCGGAAAAAACCGCCGTGGCCCTGTAGAATTTACTCATCTCAATCATGCTGAAGACTATGAATTGTCGTGCACTGACTGTCACCACGACTATATGGACGGTGAAAATATATGGGAGGAAGGAAACTGGGTTAATAAATGCGTTGAATGTCATGACCCATGCTTTAGCGACGGCGAGGTTAAAAAACTTAAAACTGCCTTCCACAGAAAATGTATCGAATGTCATCGACAATTAAAAATCGAATGGGGTTCTACAGGAGCTCCCTATGCTGCGTGTAAAGACTGCCACCAGCTGTGATATATCAGGTGCCAGGCCTATTTTTTGGAGGTGGTAAAATGCCGATAGTTCATATTTATTTCCTTGAAGGAAGAACGCAGGAAAAGAAAGAAAACCTGATGAAAAAAGTCACTGAGGCAATTTGCGATACCCTGGACGTTGAACCTGAGAGGGTACGGATTATCCTCAGTGAAAAGACCACGGATGACATCAGCGTGGGCGGCGTCACACTTACAAAACTGAGAAAATAACTCTTCAGAAAAGCTTAGACAGCAGAACCCCTGCTCTATAAAGGCAGGTTTATCGCAGCAGGACTTGATAAATACCTTCTAAAACATTCCTCAAGGCTGACAGGCAATCATCCAGTTATCCTTATTAAAGAATCATCATATTCCTCGGGCTTTTCATATCCCAGCAGATTAATAAGGGTAGCCGCAACGTTTGAAAGGCCTGGTTTAATAAGATTTGCCATTTCATATCTTCCTCTGTATCCGGGATCATAAATCGCAAAAGGCACAGGATTAAGGCTATGAGATGTCTTGATATTTTTGTTACCGCTTTTGTCAACTGTAAACATCACATCGGAGTTGCCATGGTCAGCGGTAACTACGGCAATTCCATCAAGTTCTTTTATAACCTTCAAGAGATCACCCACACACTGGTCCACTGTTTCCACGGCTATAATTGCCGCATCCATATTGCCGGTATGACCAACCATGTCACCATTTGCAAAATTCAGACGGCCAAAGCGGTATTCACCGCTTCTCAGCATTTCTCCGGCCTTTTCTTTTACTTCAAATGCCTTCATTTTCGGCGCCTTATCAAATTCAATCCGATCCGACTCAATCTCAATATACGTCTCCAATGACTCATCGATATACCCGGACCTGTTTCCGTTCCAGAAATAGGTTACATGCCCGAACTTCTGGGTCTCAGAGACAGCAAAGGTCCTGATTTTTTCGGCGCAGAGATATTCCCCGAGTGTACGGTCAATAACAGGAGGCTGAACAAGAAAGCAGGGCGGCAAATGAGTATCCCCGTCATATTCCATCATGCCGGCATAGAGGATTTCTGGTAACGGGCCCCGGTCGAACTCATGGAAATTCTCTTCCGTAAAGGCCCTTGAAATCTCAATAGCCCTATCTCCCCTGAAATTGAAACAGATAACAACATCTCCGTCAACAATCAGCCCGACAGGATGTGAATTCTGATCCACTACGACAAATGCATCAAGATACTGATCAGTAATCTTCGGATCCTCTTCATAGTATGTACGAACAGCCTCTTCTGCAGACAAAAATGCCCTGCCTTTTCCCAGGACATGTGCTTCCCACCCGCGCTTTACAATGTTCCAGTCTGCATTGTAACGATCCATTGTGACCTTCATCCTGCCGCCACCCGATGCGACACGATAATCCAGCCCTTTTTCTTCGGATATCTCCTTCAGTCTGCATTCAGCTGGTATGACATATTCCAGGGCTGATTTTTCTCCAACATCTCTGCCGTCGAGCAGTGCATGGACACGAACCCTGGCTAAGCCGGTTTCAGCACACCTGTCAATCAACCTGTAAAGCTGGTCAATATGGGAATGGACATTGCCGTCTGACAGCAGGCCAATGAAATGTACGGTCCCTCCTTCCTTTGCCTTTTTCACAATACTTGACCACAGGGGAGTCTCAAAGATCCGCCCCGTCTCAAGAGACCTGTTTACAAGAAGAGCTCCCTGGTCAAAAACCCTTCCTGCTCCCAGGGCATTATGACCCACCTCACTGTTCCCCATATCATCATCGGCAGGGAGGCCAACCGCTGTTCCGTGTGCCTTAAGCTGGCAGTAAAGGTCTGCTGAAAACAGCATGTCAAGATTGGGAGTTCTGGCCAGATAAACCGCATTCGACTGGTCTTTTGGTCCGATACCTATGCCGTCCATGATTATAAGTAATAAAGGCCCTTCAGGGCCTGAATATGATTTGAGTCTTTTCATTTTAAGCATAGGCCCAAAAGCATCCCCCTTTCGCTAGTTCTAACATTCTTTCAATAAACGGCATTGAAAAAAATCTCAGAGGAAAAGTACTTTCAACTGAAAGGAAAAACAATCTTCCCTTTAACCATAGTCATTTTATTTCTGCCTTTCAAAGTCTTGCCAATGAAAGGTGTATTGCTGCTCTTTGAAACTATATCCTCTTTCCTGAGTACATATTCATGTTGAGGGTCAACAATTGCCAGGTCAGCATAATCTCCTTTATTCAAACCGCCCCCACCTGTTCCCAGTATAAGCCCGGGATTCCATGACAGCTTGGCAATGGCTTCGGGCAAACCAAGCACACCCTCGCGCACAAGCTCCAGTGTCAGCGGCAGGGCAGTCTCGAGGCCGATCATTCCCGAGGCAGCCTGATCGAATTCCACCTCCTTTTCCAATGCATTGTGAGGAGCATGATCCGTGGCAATCACATCAATGACGCCCTCAGCCAGCCCTTTTCTTATTGCCTCAACATCCCTGGGAGTCCTCAAAGGAGGATTCACCCTGGCATTGGTATCATATTCAAGCACTGCACTATGATCGAGACTGAAATAATGTGGGGCAGTTTCTGCTGTAACCTTTATGCCCGCTTCCTTTGCTCTTCTGACAAGATCAACTGATTCTTCAGTGCTCACGTGTGCAATATGAACAGGACAACCTGTCAGCTTTGCAAGGGCTATTTCCCTGTAAACCATTATCTCCTCGCAGGCACTGGGAATTCCCGGCAGTCCTATTCTGGTCGAAATGACTCCTTCATGCATAACTCCGCCACTGGAGAGGCTCATATCTTCGCAATGGGATATGACTTTCAATCCGTGAAAATTCGCATATTCAAGAGCCCTCCTCATCAGCTCACTGTTTTTAACCGGAAGTCCATCATCAGAAACTGCCACTGCACCGGCGTCGCGGATATCTCCAAATTCGGTCAGGACTTCTCCTTTCTGACCTTTTGTAATCGCTGCGATCGGGTATATTCCTGCGAGGCCTGCCTTTTTCCCCTGGTCTATTATAAATTCGGTAACTGATTTGCAGTCATTGGGAGGCAATGTGTTCGGCATGCATGCCAAAGCAGTAAAACCTCCAGCTACAGCCGCTTTTGAACCGGAAGCAACAGTCTCTTTATATTCATATCCCGGCTCTCTCAGATGAACATGCATATCAATCAGTCCTGGAATTATCAGCATATTTGCGGCATCAATTATGTTTATCTGAGGAATTTTTTCTTTAAATGCTCCAGAGGGAAAAATACCTGTGATTTTTTCATCTTCAATTATTAAATCGCCCTTTTCCACAAGCCCGATTACCGGGTCAACGAGCGTTCCAAATTTAATCAATGTTATCACCCTTAGATCCTCCAATCAAAAGATACAATATGGCCATGCGGACAGCAACTCCGTTTGCCACCTGATCAAGAATAACTGAACAGGGACTATCCGCCACTTCTGAAGTTATCTCCACTCCCCGGTTTAATGGGCCGGGATGCATTATGATTGCATCCTCTCTTGCCTCTCTTACGAGCTTCATATTCAAACCAAAGAAGGATGAATACTCCCTTAAAGTCGGGAAAAGCATCTTGCTTTGTCTTTCCAGCTGGATCCTTAACATCATGATTACATCCTTATCTTTTACAGCTTCCAGAGGATCATAAACAACCCTGACGCCAAAATCCTCAATCTCAACAGGTATCATTGTGGGAGGACCTGAAACAGTTACTTCAGCGCCCATTTTTTTCAAAGCCAGGATATTTGATCTTGCAACCCGACTATGTGATATATCGCCTATAATGGCTACATCCAGCCCCTGTATCTTCCCTTTTTTCTCCCTTATTGTATAAAGATCCAGCAAAGCCTGTGTCGGATGCTCATTAATTCCATCCCCTGCATTAATAACCCCGCCACTAACTTCTTTTGACAGCAGATGAGGCGCACCGCTTGATGAATGTCTTAAAACAATAATATCAGGATTCATAGCCTGAAGATTGCGGGCCGTATCCTTAAGGGTTTCCCCCTTTACAATGCTGCTGCCGGAAGCTGAAATACTGACAGTATCGGCGCTAAGTCTTTTAGCGGCCATTTCAAATGATATACGTGTCCTGGTACTTGGCTCATAAAAAAAATTCACCACGCTTTTACCCCTCAAAGTCGGTACCTTCTTTATATCCCTTGTTGAAATCTCTTTGAGTGATTCAGCCGTATCTAAAATAAGTGATATATCTTCAACCGACAACTGCTCGATTCCCAGCAAATCCTTATGATCGAATTTTCTCACTTAAATCTCCTAAAAAAAGCCTCCTTACCGGTTTCCACCAGCAAGGAGGCTTCTGTTGTTGCTCCAATAAAATATCATAACCCAATTAAATTATGCACGAAATAAATATTCATTTTACTAATATCGAAAAATAATTTTTTACCATTCCATTATCAATACAGTTTAAATAAAATCAAGTCATTTATTTTAATTTATATCCTTTTCCTTATCCTTTTCTTCTGTCTGCGTCTCAGACTTTCCCTTTGCTTCTGCTTTTTTGACGGTTTTTTTCTTGTTTTCCTTTTTCTTATCTTCTTTTTTCTTTTCAGTTTTTTTCAAATCATCAAATGACTGCAGTTGAACAACAGAAACAGGCGCCCCATCTCCTTTTCTTATGCCTTTCTTTACAACCCTTACATATCCTCCCTGCCTGTCAAGAAAATTATCTTTCAGCTCATCAAAAAGACTGTGCACAACCGCCTTCTCCTGGAGAAAACCGAGGGCCTGCCGTCTTGCATGAAGATCGCTGCGTTTTGCGAGAGTAATCATCTTTTCAGCCAAAGGCTGTATTGCTTTTGCCTTTGCATGGGTTGTCTCGATCTGCCCGTATTTCATAAGAGATGTGACCATATTCCTCAACATGGCCTTTCGATGACTTGAATTCCGGCTCAACTCCTTGCCTGCATTTCTATGCCTCATTTATTTATACCCTCTTTATAATCTTTCTGACATCCAGTCATTAATCAGTTTCTTCTTCTGTATCTTCTTCCAAATCTTCTTCCGAATCTTCTTCAATATAATCTTCCTTATCTTCAAAAACATAATCATCAAAGTCATCTTCGAGATCGTCATCATCCATTTCTTCAGGATTCTCTTTGCCGCCCTTTTCACTATCCTTCTTCTTTATTGGAAAGTTCTCCAGCTCCATACCCAGATGAACTCCCATTTCTTCAAGTATAGATTTTATCTCGTTAAGGGATTTCCTTCCGAAATTTTTTGTCTTCAGCATTTCTGCTTCGGTCTTTTGGACCAGCTCACCAATAAGAGTAATATTAGCATTTTTCAAACAGTTGGCAGAACGTACAGACAATTCAAGATCCGAAACAGGTCTAAAAAGACATTCATTAAATTTATCTTCCTCTTCCTCGACTTCCTCTTCCTCAGGTTCCTCTTCCTCCTCAAAATTTATAAAGGCGTTCATTTGTTCTTTAAGAATTTTTGAAGCATAAGCAACAGCATCATCAGGAAGAACGGTACCGTCTGTCCATACCTCTAATGTCAATTTGTCATAATCAGTAATCTGGCCAACCCTTGCATTAGTAACTATATAATTTACTTTCTGAATTGGAGAGAAAACAGCGTCTATTGGTATAGATCCTATTGGCCTGTCTTTTTCTTCCCTTTTTTCAGTTGGTACATAACCCTTTCCCATCTTAACCAGCATTTCAATTGAAATATTGGCCTCGCTATTTAAGGTTGCAATATACTGATCTGGATTCATTACCGTAACCAGGCCATGCGTTTCAATATCACCAGCTCTGACTACACCCTCCTCGTTTTTGGACAGGTGGATGACGGCCTCCTCACCATCAATAATTTTCAGTTTAACTTCTTTCAAATTTAGTATTATATCCGTTACATCATCTCGTACCCCTGGAATTGTAGAAAATTCATGGGATACGCCGTCAAATTTAACGGAAACAATTGCTGCCCCCTGTAAGGAAGACAAAAGAATCCGCCTTAACGAATTTCCTATCGTAAGCCCAAAGCCTCTTTCCAAAGGCTCGCATGTAAAACTCCCGTAGAAATCAGAATAAGTCTCCTGATCAATTTCAACTCTTTTGGGCTTTATCAATTCCCGCCAGTTCCTGCTTTTTAAATCTGCCAAGAAAGCCTCCATCGCTATCTTGTTAATAATTTAAATAAGTTATATCTATATAGTCCGAAATAATAGGTATAAGAATAGAGAATATAAAAAAACTCTATTCCTATATAAGTTTCAATTGTTATCTTATTTTGAATATAATTCAACGATGAGTTGTTCATGGATTGGCATCGTCAGACCTTCTCTATTGGGTAACGAAGTCAAAACTCCCCGGAATTTATCCTTTTCAACGTTAATCCAATTCGGAATACCTCTCCGGACAACTGTCTCCATTGCTTCAAGAATCTGAGATAATTTTTGGCTTTTTTGTTTCACTTCAACGACATCGCCAACCTTTAACTGATAAGAAGGGATATTGACCTTCTTATTATTTACTAAAAAGTGATTATGCCTGACCATCTGCCTCGCCTGGTTCCGTGATGAGGCGAAACCCATTCTATACACAATATTATCCAGTCGGCATTCCAGTAAAAGCAGAAGATTAATGCCCGTAATACCCTTCTTTTTATCTGCCCGATAGTAGTAACTCCTGAATTGCTTTTCAAGTGTGCCGTAAATTCTCTTAACTTTTTGTTTCTCTCTTAGCTGAGCCTTGTAATCCGAGTATCTTCCACTCCTTTTCTGGCCATGCTGGCCAGGCGCATAGGCCCTTCTTTCAAAAGCACACTTGTCGCTGTAACAACGATCTCCCTTTAAAAACAACTTAAGGTTCTCTCGCCGGCATAACCTGCATGATGACCCAATATACCTCGCCAAACCAGCCTCCTTTCTTTCAAACCCTTCTTCTTTTGGGGGGACGACAACCATTATGGGGTATAGGCGTTACATCTCTTATAGCACTAACTGTGAAACCATCCATTTGAAGGGCTCTTAAAGCCGATTCTCTCCCAACTCCGGGGCCTTTCAGTCTCACCTCAGCCAACCTCATTCCCTGTTCCATGGCCTTTTTTACCGCATCTCGAGCGGCAATTTGAGCAGCAAAAGGAGTACTCTTTCTAGACCCCTTTATTCCCCCTCTCCCAGCGCTTGACTGAGAAATAACATTCCCGTAAATATCAGTAACTGTCACAATTGTGTTATTGAATGTGGACTGTATATGTACAATTCCATTTGGGACGTTCTTCTTTTCCTTTTTTACTTTGCCTCTCTTTACAGCAGTTTTGGCCATTACTTTTCCTCAACTTACTTACTATTTTTTTCTTTTTCCCATTACACTCCTGCGGGGGCCTTTTCTAGTCCTCGCATTAGTGCTAGTTCTCTGACCCCTGACAGGAAGACCTTTTCTATGCCTCAAGCCGCGATACAGGCCTAAATCCATTAACCTTTTTATGTTCATGGAAATTTCACGTCTGACATCACCTTCAACCTTGTAATTTTCATCGATAATCTCTCGGATTCTGGCAACTTCCTCACCGCTTATGTCATCCGACTTGGTATCCCAGTTTATCCCGGCTTCTGTCAGTATTTTTTGAGAAGTATTTCGCCCTATGCCATATATATAGGTTAGAGCAATCTCCATCCTTTTTCCTCTTGGTAAATCAACACCCGCGATTCTTGCCAATCTCTAGTTCCTCCGGTTGTGTTTACTGTGTCTGAACCGTAAAAACACCAATATATTTCTTTTGGTAAATAACAATTACAAAACAAATAGAATAAGTTAGCCCTGTCTCTGCTTATGACGGGGATTCACGCATATTACACGCGTAACCCCCCTTCTCCTGATAATTTTGCATTTGTTACACATCTTTTTTACTGACGGTCTTACCTTCATGATCCAAAGGGCCTCCGTTTATTATTCCTAAATTTTCGCTTCCGTTTATCCGGTCAAAATTTCCTGAATTTATACTACCTGTGCCTGCCGAGTCCTTTCTTCATAAAACCTTCATAATGCCGTGTCAACATATGCGATTCAATCTGATTTGTAGTATCCATTGCTACACCTACAACAATCAACAGTGCAGTCCCGCCGAAATAAAAAGGGACATTCAGTTGATAAATAAGTACAGTGGGCAAAATGCAGACTGCGGAGACATAAATTGCCCCCAGAAAGGTTATCCTTGTCAAAATCCAGTCTATATATTCAGCAGTATTTTTCCCCGGCCTTATTCCAGGAATAAAACCGCCCTGCCTTTTCATATTGTCAGCGACATCCACAGGATTGAAATGAACAGCAGTATAAAAATAACAAAAGAAAAAGATAAATCCGATATAAATCAAACTGTAGACAAAGTGTCCGGGGGATAATACATTAACGATGGATTGGAGCCACGGAAACTCTTCCTGGTTAAGAAAATTTGCTATGGTTGCGGGAAACATGATTATCGAAGAAGCAAAAATCGGTGGTATAACCCCGGCCGTATTTACTTTTAAAGGCAAATGGGTACTTTGCCCTCCATACATCTTACGTCCTACAATTCTCTTTGCATATTGAACAGTTATCCTTCTCTGACCTCTTTCAACAAAGACAATCAAACCGATAACTGCAACCATAAGAGCAAGCAGCAGGACCATAAAAAATATGGATATTTCACCCGTACCAATCAACCTGAAGGTATTTCCGACAGCCACAGGCAACCTTGCAACAATGCCTGCAAATATAATTAATGAAATACCGTTCCCGATGCCTCTCTCTGTAATCTGTTCACCCAGCCACATCAAAAAGGAAGTGCCCGCAGTAAGAGTAACAACTGTCAGCAACCTGAAACCCCAGCCTCCAACCGGTACAATCATAGCGCCGCCGGGACTTGACATGTTTTCAAGTCCAACAGCTATGCCAAAACCCTGAATAACACTTAAAATAACAGTACCATACCGGGTATATTGAGTAATCTTCTTCCGTCCCTGCTCACCTTCCTTTTTAAGTCTTTCAAGATAAGGGACAACGACAGTCATGAGTTCAAGAATGATAGAAGCACTTATGTATGGCATAATTCCAAGTGCCATAACGGACATCTGGCTCAGAGCTCCGCCTGAAAACATATCAAAAAGCCCAAAGAGAGTGCCCTGTTTTGCACTGAAAAATGCAGATAATGCTGCACTGTCTATCCCTGGTGTAGGGATATGGCATCCCAGCCTGTAAACTGCCAGCATAAAGAGAGTAAATAATATTCTCTTCTTAAGCTCCGGTATTTTAGGGATATTTTGAAAGCCACCTATCACTTCATATCACCTCAATCTTGCCGCCAGCGGCCTCAATCTTTTGTCTGGCTATCTGGCTCGCCTTACTTACCTTTATAACAAGAGCGTGAGATATCTCTCCGTCACCGAGAAGTTTTACGTCATCCCTCTTTCTTTTCACAAGACCGGCAGCAATCAGGGATTCCTTATCAAGAGAAGAATCAGGCTCAAATCTATTTAAGTCTCTCACATTAATTATATTATATTGTTTCTTGAAAATATTTGTAAAACCACGCTTAGGGACGCGCCTTTGCAAAGGCATCTGCCCACCTTCAAAGCCGGGAGGAGTTCCTCCACCGGAACGGGCATTCTGCCCTTTATGCCCCCTGCATGAAGTCTTACCATGACCGGAACCCGGCCCCCGTCCTACTCTTTTCCTTTTCTTTTTTGAACCCTCAGCGGGTGCAAGCTCATGAATTTTAATTACCATTTCTATTACAAACCTCAGCTCACCTTAACAAGAAAAGAGACTTTATTGATCATTCCTCTTATTGCTTGCGTATTTTCAAGTTCCACTGTCTTATTCAGCTTGGTAAGACCCAGCCCCTTTAGAGTCTGTTTTATTTTCTTATTCAAGCCTATTCCACTCTTTACAAGAGTTACCCTGATCATCTTTTCCATAATAAAAACTCATCCATACTAACTTACCATTTCATCAACAGTCTTGCCTCTGCGGCGTGCAATTTCTTCTGCACTTCTCAAGGAGCGCAGGCCTTTTATCGTTGCCCTTACAATATTGTTCGGGTTATGGGACCCAAGACATTTCGTAAGTATGTTTTGAATTCCTGCGGCCTCTAGAACCGCACGTACAGCACCTCCAGCAATTAAACCAGTGCCTGGCCCAGCCGGTTTTAAAAGAACACGACCAGCACCTGACTCGCCAATCACCCCGTGAGGAATGGAAATGTCATCAATAGGAATATTCCTCATATCCTTTTTGGCCTTGTCAATACCCTTTTTAATTGCCTCAGGGACCTCTTTTGCCTTTCCAAGTCCACTTCCGACATTACCCTTCCCGTCGCCAACAACAACGATTGCACTAAAGCTGAACCTTCTTCCGCCCTTGACAACCTTGGCCACCCGGTTAATATGAACAACTCTTTCTATTAACTGAACTTCATCATCGTCCTTGAACAATGTATCTCTCTCCATTAAAACTCCAGCCCATGTTCACGCGCTCCTTCTGACAGAGCCTTTACACGACCATGGTATAAAAATCCGTTTCGGTCAAAAACAACCTTCTTAATCCCCTTTTTTATCGCCTGATCGGCAATAGTTGCACCAATCAGGGCTGCACCCTCTCTATTTCCGCTGTTCTTTTCGCTCTTAGCACTGACATCCTTGGATAAAGAAGAAGCCGCCGCCAAAGTTATTCCTTTAGAATCATCAATTATCTGAGCATAGATATGTTTTGAGCTTCTGAAAACACATAAACGGGGCTTATCAGAAGTTCCCTTAACATTTTTCCGTACCCTTTTTTTCCTTCTTAATCTTCCGAGTGATCTACTAATGCCGCCCATATTGGCAACCTCTTTTATTAACTTTATTTCCTTTTATTTTTTTCAGTTAATTTCTTACCAAAAATCAACCTGAAACCCTTCTATTTCACACCTGATTTCCCGGCTTTTCTGCGGATCATTTCTTCAGAATACTTTATTCCTTTTCCCTTGTATGGCTCAGGCTTTCTAAAACTTCTAATCTTCGCGGCAGTCTTCCCTAAAAGTTCTTTGTCATTTCCGCTCAGTGATATTTTCATTTTGTCTATTCTTGCGTCTATTCCTTCAGGCAATTCATAATTTACAGGATGTGAATACCCAATATTGAAAACCACGGTTCTATCTTTTAATTCTGCCCTGTATCCAACGCCTACAATCTCAAGGGATCTTTCAAACCCACTTGAAACACCTGTAATCATATTTGAAATTAATACCCTGAAAAGACCATGGAGAGATTTTGACTCCTTTGTTGAGTCGTATACTGAAACCTCAATCTTCTCCCCATCGGTATTCACCTGAACCTTTGGATGTATCTTTCTGGTTAACTCGCCTCTAGGCCCATTTACTTTAAGGGAATCTCCTTCAAGCCTGATCTCAACCCCTTTTGGTATCGGAATAGGCACTTTGCCTATACGTGACATTAAAATCCTCCGCAGAATCCAGCTAATTATTAAAACAGATTGCGATCTGTAAAAACCCTGAACGCCTCACATTACCAAACTGAACACAGGATCTCTCCACCTACGGCAATTTTTCTTGCCTGGTTGTCCGTTAAGAGACCCTTTGATGTAGAAACAATATTTATACCAAATCCATCTAATACCTTTGGAATTTTGTCGTACTTAGTATAAACACGACAACTTGGTTTGCTTATTCTCTTAAGTCCACTAATAACAGGTACACCATGTTCATCATACTTTAAAAAAATCCTGATAAATCTGTGCCGACCATCTGATATAATTTTGAAGTTTTTCACATAACCTTCGGACTTTATAACCTTGGCTATATTTATCTTCATCTTAGAACTTGGAATATCTACCACTTCATGGGAGGCATTAAGACCATTCCTGATTCTTGTTAACATATCGGCAATTGGATCGGTCATACTCATCTATTCAGCTCCTAATTCTCATTAATTTATGATTAAGTACAAATTGATTTTACCAGCTTGACTTAATAACACCCGGGATTTCACCTTTCGAGGCCATGTTTCTAAAGCAAATACGACAGATTCCAAATTTCCTAATAAAAGCCCTGCTCCGTCCACAAACAGGACAACGGTTGTATCTCCGTGCCGAAAAATTCGGCCTCCTCGCGGCCTTGATAATAAGCGATTTTTTCGCCAAATCAACCTCCATGCTGCGTTACGTATTTCTTATTACTTTTCCAGAAGGAACACTAAATAACAAAAAAACCTTCCAATGCAATTTGACACGCGCAACGTCTTATTCTTATTTCCCCTGGTCCAAAACCTTATCCGGCAGTTTTGGTTATATATACATTATTAGTTCCTGAAAGGCATACCCAGATACTTCAGCAAAAAAACACATTCAGCATCGGTCTTTGCTGTCGTAACAATTGAGATGTTAAGCCCCTTCATCTTTTCGATCTTATCGTAATCAATCTCTGGAAAAATAATATGCTCTTTTATACCAATCGTACAATTTCCACGACCATCAAAGATCCTGTCTGATAATCCTCTGAAATCCCTTACCCTGGGGAAAGCAACATTAAAAAGCTTATCAAGAAAATCGTACATCCTGTCACGCCTGAGCGTTACCATACACCCTACAGGCATCCCCTGACGCAGTTTAAAACCGGCAATTGATTTTTTTGCCTTGGTAACAACAGCTCTCTGTCCCGCAATCTGTGTAAGCTCCTCAACACCGGAATCAAGTATCTTTATATTCTGAATGGCCTCTCCAAGCCCCATGTTCAAAACAGTGCTTTTTATACGTGGAACAGCCATAATACTTTTATAACCAAATTCCCTTATCATGGCCGGAACTACTTCTTCATGGTATTTTTCCTTCAATCGCGACAATCTGCCCTCCTAAAAGTTCTGAGTCCTACTGTCCTCGTTTAATACAGACTATTAACGGACAGCATGTCTCCAAACAATCAAAACTACCTCATTCATCTATCGATTCATTACACTTCCTGCAAACACGGACACTGGAACCATCTTCTAAAATGCGCTTTCCAATTCTAGCAGGCTCAGCACACTTGTTACAGATAATCATGACGTTGGAGAAATGTATTGAAGCCTCTTTTTCAATAATTCCGCCCTGGGCATTTTTCGCACTCGGCCTCGCGTGCTTCTTGACCATATTGATTTTTTCAGCTATCAGCCGCATTTTATCATAATCAACTTTTAGAACCGTACCAATTTTGCCCTTTTCTTTGCCGGCAATAACAATTATCTTGTCCTGCTTTTTTATCTTAGGATGTTTTTTACGCACTTTTTCTGTTTCTGATCCCATTTTATCTCTCCGCAAAACCTAAAGAACCTCAGGAGCCAGTGAAATTATTTTCATAAAATTCTTAGCCCTCAACTCCCTTGCCACAGGACCGAATATCCTTGTTCCTATTGGTTCGCCCTGTTGATTAATTAATACTGCCGAGTTATCGTCAAACTTAATGTAGGAGCCATCGGGCCTTGAAACACCTTTTGCAGTCCTGACAATCACTGCCCGAGCAACATCTCCCTTTTTAACCTTTGAATTTGGCATTGCTTCTTTGACTGCAACAATAATTATATCGCCTACGCTTGCATATCGCCTTTTGCTTCCACCCAGCACCTTTATACAGTAAAGCAGTTTTGCGCCTGAATTATCAGCAACCTTTAATCTTGTTTGAGTCTGAATCATTTCCTAACAGCTCCGATAAACAATCCTTATAATATTAAACTCAATACTAACTATTAACCCTGGGCTATATCCTTAGATATTATTTCAATTACCTGCCATCTCTTTTTCTTGCTGACTGGACGACTTTCAATAATCTTAACCTTATCACCGAGCTGGCATATACCTTTCGGGTCATGCACCATATATTTAGAATGCCTTCTAAAAAATTTGCCGTATGTTCGATGTTTAGTTAACCGTTCGACTAAAACCACAGCGGTCTTTTCCATCCTATTGCTAACAACGGTTCCTATCATTTTTTTTCGCAAACCACGTTCTATCATTATTCCCTCATACTACTATTATGTGGTATTTCATCCTGTATCTCAGCAAAATGTATCTAGCCCTTTTAACGATATCAAATCATAATAAAACTGATGCTTGCTTATTTCCTGAATCTTTAAAGTATTTCATGAGCCAGCACCCTCTTTGGTGATAATTTAATTTTCTATTTCCAATTCTCTTAGAATAGTTTTTACTCTTGCTAAATCCCTTTTTACTTTGGGAATAGCAGATGTATTACCAAGCTGTTGTGTGGCCTTCTGAAATCTTAAATTAAACAGCTCCTGGCCAAGATCATTCAGCTTTTCTCCAAGTTCTTCTTTAGATAAATCTCTCAGTTCCTTCGCCTTCATGACCCTAAGATCTCCTGCTTACAAATTTTGTGGCAAATGGAAGCTTATGACCAGCTAGACGGAATGCCTCAGCAGCTAAACTCTCTCCAACGCCCTCTAATTCATATAATATTCTTCCAGGCTTAATAACAGCAACCCAGCCTTCAGGCGAACCTTTTCCCTTTCCCATACGTGTTTCTGCAGGCTTTTTACAAATCGGCTTATCAGGAAAAACCCTGATCCACATCTTTCCGCCACGTTTAACATGTCTCGTAACAGCGATTCGGGCGGCTTCTATCTGCTGTGAACTCATAAAACCACATTCCAGTGCCTGTAAGCCGTAGTCACCAAATTCCAGAGCACTTCCCTTTATGGCCTTACCTTTTGTCCTGCCTTTTTGTTTTTTGCGGTATTTGACCTTCTTCGGACTCAGCATAAATGTTTCCTATACCCTTTTCTTTTTTTCCGGCAATATTTCACCTTTGAATATTATAACTTTAACACCTATTATTCCGTATGTTGTTCGCGCCTCAGCAAAACCGTAATCAATATCGGCCCTGATGGTATGTAAAGGGACTCTGCCCTCCCTGTACCATTCGCGCCGGGCCATTTCAGCTCCTCCCAGCCTTCCGCTACAGGCAATTTTAATACCCTGAGCTCCAAACCTTAAGGCTGAGCTAACACTTTTTTTCATTGCACGTCTGAAGGCCACTCTGCGCACTAATTGCAACGCAACGTTTTCTGCGACTAACTGTGCATCCACTTCAGCTTTTCTTACTTCTTGAATATCAATAATCACTTCACGCTTTATTTTATTTTCGAGGTCTTTCTTTACCTTTTCTATCTCAGCCCCTTTTTTACCTATTATAATCCCCGGTCTTGCAGTATGGATCCGAACTCTTACTTTATTGGCAGCTCTTTCGATTTCTATCTTTGAAACACCGGCCTGGGAAACCCTTTCTTTCAAAAACTTCCTTATATTGAAATCTTCGATAACAAAATCACTGTACTGCTTTCCAGCAAACCATCTTGAATCCCAAGTCCTGTTTATTCCCAATCTAAATCCGATTGGATGAACTTTTTGTCCCAATATTAACCTCCATTGCACTGCAAGATATTATAATATAATTCTTATACCATTGCTTAATAAATCAGCATCCTGAAATTGTAAAAAACTTTTTAAGTAGGAACAGCCTGACAGATCCTTGGGCTTTACTATTTTTTCTCATCAAGAACTACTGTCAAATGGCTGGTCCTTTTTCTTATTCTCGTGGAACGTCCCTGGGCTCTCGGCCTGAACCTCTTAAGAATGGGCCCTTCATCAGCATATATATTCTTTATATAGAGTGAATCAACATCAATGGCAGAATTCTGCTCTGCATTTGAAGCTGCTGAGTTAATAAGCTTCTTCAGCATTCCTGCACCTTTTTGAGGAGCAAAAGAAAGCATATTTACAGCATCTTCTACCTTTCGCCCTCGAAGTTCATTCATTATCAATCGAACCTTCCGCGGTGAAATCCTGATAAATCTTGTAACTGCCCTTGTTTCCATCTTAACTCTTTTTTAATGATCCTATTTTAGGCCAACAGCTATCAGCAAAATATTGGGTTACCATAAAATATGTTTTCTTTTATCAAAGACATAAAGCTGATTTTAAGGGCCTCGTTATTTTTTCTTACCTTTCAGTTTTGTTTTCCTATCACCAGCGTGCCCATAAAAAGTTCTCGTCGGAGCGAATTCGCCTAATTTGTGTCCAACCATGTCTTCAGTAACAAATACAGGTAAAAACTTTTTGCCGTTATGAACAGCAAAGGTTAAACCAACAAACTCCGGAAGTATGGTTGATCTGCGCGACCATGTTTTGATGATTTTTCTGCTCATTGTATCCACAGATACCTTAACTTTTTTTAACAAATGATCATCAACGAACGGTCCTTTTTTAAGCGATCTTGGCAAAATCTATCCTCCTCGTCTTTCTACATAAAACGCACAACTTATTATCTATAATACTTAATTATTTCTTACTTGTTTTTCTTCTTACAATAAGATTGTCACTCGCCTTTTTAACCCTTGTCTTATAGCCCTTTGTAGGAACACCCCAGGGAGTCACAGGGTGACGACCACCTGATGACTTACCTTCTCCTCCGCCATGCGGGTGATCCACAGGGTTCATAGCCACACCTCTAACATGTGGTCTTTTTCCCAGCCATCGGTTTCTGCCAGCCTTTCCGATTGATATTTTCTCATGGTCCAGGTTGCCTACCTGACCTATAGTAGCCTTACATCCCTGAAGAATCATTCGCACTTCACCAGAAGGAAGTTTCAGTTGAACATATTTTCCTTCCTTGGCCATTAACTGAGCATATGCTCCAGCACCCCTGGCTAACTGACCTCCATGACCGACATTAAGCTCTATATTATGAACATAAGTACCTAAAGGCATCTCTCTTAAAGGAATTGCATTGCCTACCCTAATTTCAGAGCCAGAACCAGCCACAACCTTATCCCCAACTGAAAGCTTTGTAGGGGCCAGAATATAACGCTTTTCTCCATCCGCATAATGAAGCAGTGCTATATTGGCCGAGCGATTAGGATCATATTCAATTGAAGCGACTTTTGCAGCAATCCCTTCCTTGTCCCTTTTAAAATCTATAACTCTGTACTTCCGCTTATGGCCTCCCCCTCTATGCCGGCTGGTCATTCGGCCTGCAACATTTCTGCCGCCCGTATTTTTTAAGGTTTTCAGCAGGCCTTTTTCAGGCTTTTTCTTAGTTATCTCATCAAATTCAGAACAAGTCTGGAATCTTCTTCCCGGTGATGTTGGTTTATTAGTCTTAATACCCATTTCCTGCTCCGCAGTATCTGGCTTATTTATTGTTTTTACTTATTGAGGGAATTTCAAAAGATCCCTTTTTCCAATGTTAATCCTGAAAAAATTGAATATTTTGAAATCTCCTCCTATTCATAAAACTTATTTACAACTTCAAATCACGAATATATAAAACTACTTATAATCTAAGCGACTTTAGCGTATTATAAAAGAACAGGTTATTCTTATAACCCATCAAAACCCTCAATGTTCTGTCCCTCTGCAAGCCTTACAATCGCCTTTTTCCAATCCGACTTTTTCCCGATATTTCTTCCCATTCTGCGCTTCTTTCCCAGAACATTCATTGTTCTAACATCAAGAACTTTAGCCTTTAACAAGCTCTCAACAGCTCGCCTTATTTCAATTTTATTTGCCCATCTATGAACCTTGAAGGAGACCTGATTCGATTCACCTTTAAGCAGGCTCGCTTTTTCAGTTATACATGGCTCCTGAATAACCTTATATATATCCACTACGAAATCAACGCCTCCTCAATCTTTGGGATAGCTGACTGTTCTAATATAAAATGATCATACTTTAATATATCGTAGACATTTATTCCCTCATGCCGCATTACTTTTACCCATGGCACGTTTTTTGATGATTTTTCCAGATTGACTGATTTATCCTCAGTCACAATCAGGGCCTTATCCACATCAAATCTTTTCATTACTTCCACAAAGTTCTTTGTCTTTATTTCAGAAAACTGAAAACTATCAACTACAATAAAATGATCACTAAGAACCTTATCAGTCAGAGCCATCCTTAAAGCAGCCTTTTTAACTTTCTTCGGCACCTTGTTAATATACTTACGAGGAGTAGGTCCAAATGCAACTCCGCCACCTTTCCTTGTCGGAGAAGAACCGGAGCCTACCCTTGCCCGGCCAGTGCCTTTCTGCCTCCAAAGTTTTGTCCCTGAACAGGAAACCTCTGAACGCGTCTTGGTATCAGCAGTCCCTGATCTGTAGATGGCAAGCTGGCTGACAACAACTTGATGCAGGATATGTTGTTTTATTGGAACATCAAAGACTTCACTTTTCAGCTCTACTTCAGATATTTTTTCTTTTTGAAGATTGAAAACATCCACAAAAGTCATTTCACGCCTCTTACTATTATAAAGTCAGCCGGGTCTCGAAAAAAACCAGACAGACTTTATTTCAAATAAAACTCAGAAAACCTTATATAGCCTTTTCTCAGTTCTGTCCTAAATTCAATAAATATCCTAAACCCTGCTTAACTCGACAAGACCGTTACGGCTTCCTGGCACAGCACCCTTAACTAAAACCAAATCAATTTCAGGCCTTATGTCTACTATTTCAAGGTTTTTTACTGTTACACGTTGATTTCCCATTCTTCCCGGAAGTTTTCTTCCCTTCTGAACTCTTCCGGGTGTAGCACTGCTGCCAATCGAGCCGGGGATTCTATGGGATCTGGAGCCGTGAGTCTTTCTTCCACCGGAGAATCCCCATCTCTTCATAACCCCACTAAAGCCTCTTCCTTTGCTCAGCCCGCTTACATTTACTAAATCACCGATATTAAATACCTCTGAAGTTATCTCCTGGCCGAGATCAAAATCCTCTGCATCTTCTATCAAAATTTCTTTGAGATGGGCGAAATACCTATCTCCAGCGACCTTAAAGTGCCCTGCCAGAGCCTTATTTACCCTACCTTTTTTCTGGGTAGAATAACCTACCTGGATTGCATTATAGCCATCTTTTAATAGAGTTTTTTTCTGTATTACGACGCAAGGGCCGACTTCCAGTACGGTTACAGGGATACTTTTCCCCTCTTCAATGAAAAACCTTGTCATTCCAATTTTTTTGCCAAACAACTTTTTGACCATTAGGATTAATCTCCAAATCTCCTGCAATCAATAACCAGCCCAGCTGCTCATAAAATTCTACAGTTTGATTTCAACATCTACCCCAGCAGCTAAATCAAGCTTCATAAGAGCATCCACAGTCTGCTGAGTCGGCTCTAAAATATCCAATAAACGTTTATGGGTTCTAACTTCGAACTGCTCTCTTGACTTTTTATTCACATGAGGCGATCTCAAGACACAGTATTTATTGATCACTGTTGGAAGAGGGATGGGACCTGCGACCTTTGCGCCTGTTTCTTTTGCGGTTTCCACTATTTCAATTGCAGATTGATCAAGCAGCTTGTGATCATATCCCTTCAACCTTATTCTGATCTTCTGGTTGGTAAGCATATTCATATCCCCTACTCAATGATCTCGCTTATAACGCCAGCGCCTACTGTTCTTCCACCTTCACGAATAGCAAAATTCAATTCCTTCTCCATTGCTATCGGCATGATCAGATTGATCTCAATCGAGACATTATCCCCAGGCATTACCATCTCAATCCCTTCAGGCAATGTGACCACACCCGTCACGTCCGTCGTCCTGAAATAAAACTGAGGACGGTAACCATTGAAAAACGGAGTATGACGACCACCCTCTTCCTTCGTCAATATGTACGCTTCAGCCTTGAATTTAGTGTGCGGCGTGATTGAACCAGGTTTCGCTACCACCTGGCCCCGCTGTACTTCGTCTCTCTTCGTACCTCTTAGCAATACACCTATGTTATCTCCTGCCTGACCCTGATCCAGTATCTTCCTGAACATCTCAACGCCAGTACACACCGTCTTCGCCGTGTCCGTAATCCCTACTATCTCAACTTCATCTCCTACATTGATCACTCCACGCTCCACTCGGCCTGTAACTACCGTCCCCCTTCCAGATATCGTAAATACATCCTCTATCGGCATCAAAAAAGGCTTGTCCTTATCCCTTACCGGCTCAGGTATGAATGAGTCAATCGCATCCATTAATTCAAATATAGGCTTCACTTCCTCAGAATCTGAATCATCACTCTCCAGAGCTTTTAATGCACTACCTCTTATGATAGGCGTATCATCCCCTGGAAATTCATACTTCGTCAATAGCTCCCTTAACTCCAGCTCTACTAACTCTATCAATTCCTCATCATCTACCATGTCACACTTGTTTAAAAATACCACTATGCTAGGAACTCCAACCTGACGCGCAAGCAGTATATGCTCCCGTGTCTGCGGCATCGGTCCATCATCAGCTCCTACTACCAGTATCGCTCCGTCCATCTGCGCAGCACCGGTAATCATATTCTTTATGTAATCCGCATGACCAGGACAGTCTACATGCGCATAATGCCTCTTATCAGTCTGATACTCAACATGCGCCGTCGCTATCGTTATTCCACGTGCCTTCTCCTCAGGAGCCTTGTCTATCTCATCAAATGGCACATAATCCGCCATTCCCCTGTTCTGTAAATGCTTCGTAATCGCCGCAGTCAATGTCGTCTTGCCATGATCTATATGCCCTATCGTCCCTACGTTTACATGCGGCTTAGTCCTCTCAAATTTCTTCTTAGACATCTCTCATCCTCCCTAAAGACGTTTCCTTTAAAAAAGCGGCGTCCCTATTTCACATCCTTTTCCAAGCAACAAACCATTTGATTAATATTTATTATTAGATTGTCAATTATAAAAACTTTTATCAGAAATCAATACTACCAGCGATAATGAGCAAAAGCCTTGTTGGCCTCAGCCATTTTATGGGTATCTTCCTTCTTTTTTATTGAAGCTCCCCTCAAATTAGCTGCATCAATCAACTCAGCCGCCAGTTTGGCCGCCATCGTCTTTTCACTCCTCGCTTTAGCAAAACTTATAATCCATCGTATGCCAAGGGCCTGCCTTCTGGCTGGCCTCACTTCCGTAGGAACCTGGTAAGTAGAACCACCAACCCTTCGGGATTTTACCTCAACTACAGGTTTCACGTTTTCAAGAGCCTTCTGAAAAACTGCAAAAGGGTCTTCCTGTAATTTATCATTTATAATATCAAGCGCCTTATAAAGAATTTCCTGGGCTATACTTTTTTTGCCTTTCTTCATAAGGTTATTAATAAATTTTGCTACCAGCACGCTTTCATACTTTGTATCAGATAAAATTTCGCGTTTGGCAATCGCTCTTCTCCTGGGCATAAAAATCTCCAAAAAAAATCACTTGAATGCTATCAGGTTTACTCTATAGTGTTTTCGGTCTTTTGGCCCCATACCTTGATCGACCCTGCCGACGGTCATCAACACCCGTTGTATCCATGGTACCTCTAATAATATGATACCTTACCCCAGGTAAATCCTTCACTCGTCCTCCTCTGATCAGAACGACCGAATGCTCCTGAAGGTTATGCCCCATACCGGGGATATAAGATGTTACTTCAATTCCGTTAGTCAATCTAACCCTTGCCACTTTACGGAGAGCTGAATTTGGCTTTTTTGGTGTAGACGTATATACCCTTACACAAACGCCTCTCCTTTGAGGTGCACCCTGGAGTGCTGGTGTCTTAACCTTTTTGTTAGGCTTACTACGGCCCTTTCTAATCAACTGGTTAATAGTTGGCATAAAATCTCCTTAAATATCAAAGCCTTTTTCAAACACGATATCGAAATCCAAGTTGACAACTAATCGGCATGTAATTACCCAGCCAAAAACGTTCTTTATATTTTTTGTTGAAGAATTTGTCAAGGTCTTTTCATTAAATATCAAAACAATTTATTACCAAAAAACTTTACTAACTAAGACCTGAGCCTGCTCCTTATATTTTAACGGCAAAATCAGGAAAAATATTTTAACAAATCACTCTCAACCGTTAAGCCAGGATTTTTTCCACAGTTTTATGCTGTTACACCTATTCCGATATTTCTATATCTCTTAATGCCTGTACCTGCAGGAATCAAACGACCCATAATAACATTTTCCTTGAGGCCTTTCAGACAATCTATCTTACCTGCCACACTGGCATCTGATAAAACCTTGGTTGTCTCCTGAAAAGAAGCTGCCGATATGAAACTCTCCGTGCTGAGAGACGCCTTGGTAATACCAAGGAGTAATGGTTCAGCAGCAGCCGGTCTGCCTCCCTGCTCAACAATTGCTTTGTTTACCTCTTCAAAGCGCCATTTCTCAACATGCTCACCCAACAGTAAATTTGAATCGCCAACATCCGTGACCCTTACCTGCCGCAACATCTGTCGGACAATAACTTCTATGTGTTTATCGTTAATTCTTACCCCCTGCAGTCTGTAAACCTCCTGGACTTCATCTACCAGATATCTTGCCAGTTCCTTGAGACCTCTAATTCTAAGGATATCGTGTGGTTCTGCAGAACCATCCATTAATGCCTCACCAGCCCTTACATAATCGCCTTCAAGGACACTTACATGTCTCCCTCTTGCAATAAAATAATTTACGGGTTCACCGACTTCTGGAGTAATGGTCATCTTTCTTTTACCTTTAGTATATTTTCCAAAGGAAACTACACCATCAATGTCGCTGATTATTGCAACATCCTTCGGTTTTCTCACTTCAAAAAGCTCAGCAACCCGAGGCAAACCTCCGGTAATATCTTTGGTCTTTGTGGTCTCTCTGGGGATCTTAGCCAGAACACTTCCAGATCCAACCTCAGTTCCTTCATTTACCATAATAATTGCACCAACAGGCAGATAATACCTGGCACTTGCCTTTGCACTGCCTGGCAGGATTCCAGTTGTTCCGGCACTATCCTTTATGGAAATACGAGGTTTAATCTCCAGGTTGCGCGAGTCAACTATTACCCTGCTGATCTTGCCGGTAACATTATCCCTCTTTTCCTGCATTGTAACGCCTTCAATAACATCGCCAAATTTTATAGTACCAGGTATCTCTGTTAAAATTGGTATGGTAAAAGGATCCCATTCAGCTAATACCTGATCAGGCTGTACTTCCTGTCCATCGCGAATTTTTAAAGTGGCCCCGTATAAAAGAGGATAACGCTCTACTTCTCTCCCGCCTTTCCCTAAAATAGCGATTTCACCATTTCGGTTCATTACGACGAGATTACCTTCTTGATTTTCAACCGTTTTCAGGTTAATGAATTTTATCTGGCCCTGATTTCTTGGGTGTATTGTTGACTGCTCAACACGCTTACTTGCTGTACCGCCGATATGGAATGTCCTCATGGTAAGCTGAGTTCCCGGTTCACCTATTGACTGGGCCGCAACAATACCAACGGCTTCGCCGATATTTACTTCATGGCCGTGAGCCAGGTCCCTTCCGTAACATTTCTTGCATACACCACGTTTTGATTCGCACGTCAATACAGACCTGATATTGACCTTTTCTATACCTGCATTCTCTATCCTTGCCACCTTTTCTTCATTAATTTCTTCATTAGCACTAACAAGCAATTCGCCTGTAACCGGGTCAACTATATCCTGAAGTGCAACTCGGCCTAAAATACGTTCACCAACCCTCTGGAGAATTTCACCGGCTTCCACAAGAGTATCCACCCATATACCATCCATGGTGCCACAGTCTTCTTGAGTAATTATCGCATCTTGAGCCACATCGACAAGCCTTCGGGTTAAATAGCCTGAATTTGCTGTTTTTAATGCCGTATCAGCCAAACCTTTCCTTGCTCCATGAGTGGATATGAAATACTGCAGAACTGTCAGGCCTTCTCTGAAATTTGATGTAATAGGCGTTTCAATAATTTCTCCCGAAGGCTTTGCCATCAGTCCGCGCATACCTGCCAACTGTCTGGTTTGGTCTTTACTCCCCCTTGCACCGGAATCAGACATCATATAGATAGAATTAAAGCTGCCAACCTCTGTCTTCCCTTTTTCTGGATCTTCCACCACTTCAACTGCCATCTCTTTCATCATCTCAGCTGCAACATCTTCAGTTGACTGGGACCAGATATCAACGACCTTATTATATTTCTCTCCATCTGTAATCAATCCGCTTATATACTGATCCTCGATCTTTTTTGCTTCATTTTCGGCCTTTTCAATAATCTGGCTTTTTTTTGAGGGAATTACCATATCTTTCATTGAAATTGATATCCCGGAAAGAGTAGCATACTTGTAGCCCATATCTTTAAGTCTATCTGCCAGTATAACGGTAGTCTTGATGCCTGCCCTGCGATAGGACTCGTTTATCAGGTTCCGCAGTTCCTTTTTAGACATAACCTTATTTAAAAGTTCAAAAGGAAGGGATTCAGGCAGGATCTCATAAAGAAAAATCCGTCCTGTGGTCGTCTCATATATCTGTCCGTGAATTCTGACTTTAATTGAGGCATGCAAATCGAGCTCACCTGCGTCATAGGCGATTCTAACCTCTTTGGGATTGGAAAATATTTTGCCTTCCCCTTTGCAGAAAGGCTTCTCTCTTGTAAGATAATATATCCCCAGAACAATATCCTGGCTTGGAACAATAATGGGTTCTCCGTTAGCAGGGGATAGAATATTATTTGTGGACATCATCAAAACCCTTGCTTCAATCTGTGCCTCAATAGACAAAGGCACATGAACAGCCATCTGGTCACCGTCAAAGTCCGCATTAAATGCTGTACATACAAGGGGGTGAAGCTGAATGGCCTTACCCTCAATAAGTATGGGCTCAAAGGCCTGTATCCCCAACCTGTGCAAAGTCGGAGCCCTGTTCAGAAGGATACAGTATTCTCTTACCACTTCGTCTAATGCATCCCAGACCTCCGGTGTTTCTCTCTCTACCATTTTTTTCGCACTTTTAATGCTTGTAATAAGCCCCTTTTCATCCAGTTTGTTATAGATGAAAGGCTTAAAGATCTCCAATGCCATCTTTTTAGGAAGTCCACATTGATGCAAACGAAGATCAGGGCCAACAACAATTACAGAGCGACCTGAATAATCCACACGTTTTCCAAGCAAATTTTGTCTGAATCTTCCCTGTTTGCCTTTCAGCATGTCACTTAAAGATTTAAATGGCCTTTTATTTGCACCGGTAACAACCTTTCCTCTTCTCCCGTTATCAAACAGGACATCTACTGACTCCTGAAGCATTCTTTTTTCATTTCTGATAATTATGTCGGGGGCATTGAGTTCCAGCAGCCTTTTCAGCCTGTTATTCCTGTTTATCACCCTTCTGTAAAGATCATTCAAATCAGAAGTTGCAAAACGACCTCCGTCGAGAGGGACGAGCGGTCTGAGATCTGGAGGTAAAACCGGAATAACATCCATAATCAACCATTCAGGCCGGTTTTTTGATTCCCTGAATGCATCAATAATTTTGAGTCGTTTTGCAATCTTTTTGCGTTTTGCATCCGACTTACTGGTTGCCATCTCAACCCTGAGTGATTCATAAAGATCATCAAGGTTAACACTTCTGAGCATGGCCTGTATGGCTTCCGCTCCAATACCAGCTTCAAATCGGTCCCCATAGCTTTCTCTTGCCTGCTGAAGTTGTTCATCAGTCAAAAGAGAACCTTTCTCAAGAGGTGTATCTTTTGGATCAATAACAATATAAGCCTCAAAATAAAGAACTCTCTCGAGATCTTTTAAAGTCAAATCAAGGATATTGCCCACCTTAGAAGGAAGACATTTCAAAAACCAGATATGTGCAACAGGGGCGGCAAGTTCAATATGCCCCATACGTTCACGTCTGACCTTGCTCTGTATTACTTCAACACCGCACTTTTCGCATACAATTCCGCGATGTTTCATCCTCTTATATTTTCCGCAATTGCATTCATAGTCCTTTATCGGACCGAATATTTTGGAACAAAAAAGGCCATCCCTTTCCGGCTTGAAAGTCCTGTAATTAATTGTTTCAGGTTTTTTAACCTCACCATAAGACCACTCTCTGATCTTTTCCGGCGAGGCCAAAGAGATCTTTACAGCATTAAAACTTGACGGATCCTTTGGCTTGGCAAAGAAACTATATAATTCTTCCAATGTTTCTCTCCTTATCCTCTTTGCTGTTTACTTTCGCAGCTTAAACTTTGTTGCTAAATGGACAGTTATAAACCTTAACCTTGGCTATCCTCGAAAACCTGGATATCAAGGCCCAGGCTCTGTAATTCCTTCATAAGCACCTTGAATGACTCAGGAAGGCCTGCTTCAAGGACATTATTACCCTTTACGATTCTTTCATACATGCGGGTTCTGCCAGCTACATCATCCGACTTCACTGTTAAAAACTCCTGCAAAGTATATGCTGCACCATATGCCTCCATAGCCCACACTTCCATCTCACCCAGTCTCTGGCCGCCAAATTGTGCCTTTCCTCCCAGAGGCTGCTGAGTTACAAGCGAATAAGGCCCTATGGAACGAGCGTGCAGCTTATCATCAACCAGGTGATGCAGCTTCATTATATACATTATACCCACGGTTATCTTCTGATCAAATGGTTCACCTGTCCTACCGTCATAAAGTATCGTCTGTCCTGTTAAGGGCAGCCCGGCCTCCTCCAGGAACTTCTTGATTTCATCCTCTTCCGCACCATCAAATACAGGGGATGCCATCGGAATCCCATTTTTCAGCAACTCAGCATTCCTGAAAAGGTGTTCGTCACTGATATTATCGAAATAGTTTTCATACTGTTTTTTTGGGAACAAATCCTTGAGCTTCTGTTTCAACTCATCAACATTACCTATTTTATCCAGCAGCTCTCCGATTTTTCTGCCTAATTCAACAGAGGCCCAGCCCAGGTGAGTTTCCAAAACCTGACCAACATTCATTCTCGATGGCACACCTAAAGGGTTAAGAATAATATCCACTGCTGTTCCATCAGCAAAATATGGCATATCCTCAACAGGAAGAACTCTTGATAAAACACCTTTATTACCATGTCTTCCTGCCATTTTGTCTCCCACAGATAGTTTGCGTTTCACTGCAACATAGATTTTTACCATCTTGATAACGCCCGGTGCCAAATCGTCACCATAGCTGAGCCTTTCTATTTTTTCCTCTATTTGTTCAGTGATCTCTGAAACCTTTGTGGAATACTTTTCAATAATTGCCTCAAGTGCTTCAATAGTATCCATATCTGATTTCAAATCTGCGTCTGTCCAGTTCTCAATTGGAATCCTGTCTATATCTTCCGGTTGTATCGTTTTATTGGCACGCATAAGGACACTTTCTGTATCCTTATCACGCAACTCTGTCTTCAGTTTTGCTCCAACAAGATGATACTTAATCTTTTCCTTCGTAACAGCTGCAATAACGTCAATTTCATCCTGAAGATCTTTCCTGAGCCTCTGCGCCTCGTCGGCCTCAATAGCGATACTCCTCTGGTCTTTTTCAACACCTCTGCTGAAAAACACCTTAGCATCAATTGCTGTACCATATACTCCGGGCGGAACACGCAGAGATGTATCCTTTACGTCTCCAGCCTTATCTCCAAATATCGCTCTTAGCAGCTTCTCCTCCGGAGATAACTGGGTCTCACCTTTTGGTGTAACCTTACCGACTAAGATATCCCCTGCCTTTATTTCCGCGCCGATTCTTATTATCCCACTTTCATCCAGGTTTTTAAGTGCTTCCTCGCCTACATTTGGGATATCCCTTGTTATCTCTTCTTTTCCTAATTTTGTATCCCTGGATACAACCTCAAATTCTTCAATATGGATAGATGTATATATATCCTCTTTTACAACCCTTTCACTAATAAGAATGGAATCCTCAAAATTATACCCGCCCCATGACATAAATGCGACCATTACATTCTGTCCTAATGCAAGTTCACCAAATTCACATGCCGGGCCGTCGGCAATAATCTGGCCTTTTTTTACCACATCACCTTTTCTGACGATTGGTTTCTGCGTATAGCAACTATTCTGATTTGACCTCTTGAACTTTATTAATCTGTAAACTTCGACCTCAGGCTCATTTTTTTCCAAATCACCCGTGTATCTGATTACAATACGGGATGCATCAACGTCCTCAACCAGCCCATCCCTTCTGGCAATGACAGATACGCCTGAATCGCGCGCTACCACACTTTCAATTCCAGTTCCAACTAACGGGGCTTTCGCGCCCATAAGAGGAACAGCCTGCCTCTGCATATTTGAACCCATAAGAGCCCTGTTTGCATCGTCATGCTCCAGGAAAGGAATTAAAGAAGCTGAAACGCTTACAAGCTGGTCCGGAGATACGTCCATATATTTAACATCATGAATTGGTGTCTTTCCAGCCTCCCCTTCAATACGTACGGCAGCCTCCTCTCTCAGAAAACTGCCATCCTGATCCAGAGGAGCATTAGCCTGGGCAATCGGATATTCCTTTTCGTCAAGAGCAGACAAAAACTCAATTTCCCTTAATGCAACACCATCTTTAACCTTTCTGTAAGGTGTTTCAATAAAGCCAAACTCGTTAACTCTTGCGAAAGTACTTAGAGATACAATCAAGCCGATATTTGGACCTTCAGGAGTTTCAATCGGGCATATTCTTCCATAATGAGTAGGGTGAACATCTCGAACCTCAAAACCAGCTCTTTCTCTTGTCAAACCTCCTGGACCTAAAGCACTTAATCTTCGCTTATGGGTGACCTCAGATAACGGATTTGTCTGATCCATAAATTGTGATAGCTGGCTTGTACCAAAAAACTCCTTGACAACTGCCGATACAGGCTTCGAATTGACCAAATCGTGAGGCATTAATGTCTCAACTTCTTGAAGGCTCATCCTTTCCTTAATGGCTCTCTCCATTCTAACAAGTCCAATTCTATACTGATTCGCCAGCAATTCACCAACGGCCCTTACACGGCGATTGCCGAGGTTGTCAATATCATCAACCAGTGCCTGAGCATTTTTTAGTCGTATCAATTCCTCAACTGTATAGAAGATATCATCCTTTCTTAACGTGCGAACATCTAATGGGACGTCAACATTTAGACGGTAGTTCAACTTAAGCCTGCCTACCTTTGATAGATCATAAGTGTCATTATTAAAGAATAAATTGTTTAAAAAGTTATTTGCAACATCCTGAGTAGGAGGGCTGCTTGGTCTCATTTTTCTGTAAATATCGAGTATCGCTTCATCAGGAAGATCAATTTTATCCAGAAGCATGGTATCTCTGATTGTTGTGCTTACGCCATGTGCATCCAGAACAAGGCATTCAATTTCAGAAATACCATTATGCCTTGCTGTTTCAATAACTTCATTTTTAATAGGCCGATTTCCTTCTATTAAAACCTCACCTGTTTCAGGATTAACTATATCATTTGCAATCACTCTACCTTCAATATCTTCAAAATCGACCGGAATACTTAATATCCCGACTGATTTAAGAATTTGATGTAATCGTTTTGTGTATTTCTCACCTTTCTGGGCTAAAACTTCTCCTGTCCTGGTATCAATAATCGGCCTGGAAATTTTCTTCTGGTATAGATTGTCTATCTTGGCCTCGCGTGAAAAGCCGTCTTTTTCAATAGAGATTTTTTCCGTTTTATAAAAATAGTGTAGAATCTCATTACTCGTGTATCCGAGGGCCTTTAAAAGAATTGTGACCGGAAACTTTCTTCTTCTGTCAATACGAACATACAAGAGATCCTTAGGATCAAATTCAAAATCAAGCCAGGATCCCCGCAAAGGAATAATCCGTGCGGAATAAAGAAGTTTTCCGCTTGCATGTGTTTTCCCGCCGTCGTGATCAAAAAAAACACCAGGAGAACGATGTAACTGGCTGACAACCACCCTTTCCGTTCCATGAATGATAAAGGTTCCCCTGTCAGTCATCATTGGAAGAGTCCCAAAATAAATTTCCTGTTCCTTGATATCCCTGATGCTCTTTGCGCCTGTGGCGTCTTGAATATCAAACACAACCAGTCTAACTGTCAGTTTAACAGGAGCCTCATAATTTAAACCTTTGTTCAAGCAATCTTCTTCATCATATTTGATGTCTTCAAAAGTGTATTTAACAAACTCCAAAGAAGAAGTGCCTGTAAAATCATGGATTGGAAAAACACTCTTAAATGCAGCCTGGAGACCTATATCCTCACGGTCCTCAGGCAGTACATCCTTTTGCAAAAGCCTTTCATAAGAACCCTTTTGCATTTCTATCAAACTCGGGATATCCACAACTTTCTCGATCTTGCCAAAAGATCTTCTCGCCCTTTTAATAACACCATCTTTTTCTGGCATAAAAATTCCTCAGAATATATTATATTTAATTTGTCTGGGAAAATAACTTTGTTGCTTGGACACTGACATCTTTATAAAAAGTCAAGCAAAGGCCTTGCATTCCTTAAACAATCTGTTTGACATCCAGTTAAGTCGGCAACATTCCTGAATGTATACCGGCACATCGTTTTATGCCATCAATTTTATAAGGTTATCAGACCTGATTTACAATTCCATTTCAGCTTTTTACTGAACCGTCTCATTTGATGTTTCTTAACGACTTCATCAATGCTTACGTAGGCATTCCCAAAACAATAAAATTTATTTTGGAGGCATTACGCCATTATATTTTTACCAATACTGACGCAGCCTCCGAATTAAAACATATCTATTTAATCTCGACAGAAGCGCCTGCTTCTTCAAGTTGATTCTTTATATCTTCCGCTTCATCCTTTGGAACACCCTCTTTGACAGGGTTGGGAGCACCATCTACTACTTCCTTGGCTTCTTTTAGACCTAAGCCTGTGACAGCACGGACTACCTTAATAACCTGGATCTTTTTATCGCCAACTGAAGTCAAAATAACATTAAACTCCGTTTGTTCTGCGACCTCTTCTTCAGCCTGAGCAGTCGGAGCAAATCCACCGACGGCAACAGGGGCTGCTGCGGTCACGCCAAATTTTTCCTCAAGCTCTTTCACTAATTCCGAAAGTTCGAGAACTGTCATATTCGATATAAAATCAATCACATCTTCTTTACTTATGTTTGCTGCCATTTATCTTTAGACCTCCATAATAACTAAATGAAATAACATAACTAATGGTTAAAAAAGCTATTTATCCATCTGGTCTTCTATAGCTTTTAACACATTTAACAGATTTCTGATAACCGCCCCTAAAACATTAACAAAAGAACCAGGAACAGACTTCATTGCAGCCAAAACCTGTGCCAAAAGCACATCTCTTCCCGGCAATTCTGCCAGTCTTTTGATGGCATCCTTGTCTAAAACCCTGCCGGAAATCTGTCCACACTTAATTTTCAGTTGTTCATAACTTTTTGAGAAATCTACAAAAACCTTTGCAGGACTAATTACGTCATCATAGGCGAGCGCTATGGCTGAAGGACCTTTCATGTAATCCTGAATTAATTCGGTGTCGGTTTCTTTGCTTGCAAGTTTCAAAAGCCTGTTCTTTGCCACATGAAACTCCGAGCCCGTTTTTTTCAGTTCGTTCCTTAACCTGTTAATAGCATCAACATTCAGGCCTTGATAATTTACAAGAAAAACTCCTTCTGCTTCTTTAAGACGGCGGCTAAAATCGTTAACAAATTTATCCTTTTCTTGTTTATTCATGTTCACCTCCTCTCCAATGATAATTAACATTATGTTCAAAGACAGAGGAGAATAATATGTTGCTATAATAACAGATTCTCTATTCGGAAGCTCATTACTGCCGAAGCAGGATTAAAGCAGGATTTTCAGGTGATGTATTTCAGATTTGATCTGGCTTTAAACTCAATATATTGTATGTCCAAGCCTGAATAATTCTCTAAAAACTGTTTCCCGAATAACAAAATACAGCTACAATCAGTCTCGGTAGGCATTAATATTAAGCCCTGAAACCACCCAATCAGTACCAGCGTCTTCATATTTGCCAGATTTTAAATTACTGGCCTAAAGTATTTTCTAACTACTTTAATTCAATAGATAAACTGGACCTGGATGGTTTAGTCAACAAAGCACCTACTGTCTTTGACAAAAACCTGTAACCTCGTAATTTTACATTATTAGGTTACTGCCTATTTAAACTTTAACCTCCTCATTCAAATCTTAGGTATATAGTAAAATACCATATATCAGTTACTTACAGCCTTAATATGCTGAATTTTAAGATTTGACTAAAAATGTTGCTATCTGCTGAATTCCGAACCCAAAAACAAAAAGCAATAAAGTCTTACTGCCTGAAAAGTTCTTTAATGTATACAGGATCAACCTTAATACCGGGCCCCATACTTGTAGATATTGCTATACTCCTGAAATATGTCCCTTTACTGGTGGATGGTTTCATTTTTTGAATAGTCTCAAGAAACGCAGCAATATTCTCAGAAAGACTTTTAGTGCCAAATGAAACCTTTCCTACTGGAGCATGAACGATTCCCGCTTTTTCAACTTTAAAATCAATCTTTCCTGATTTTACCTCTTTCACCGCCCTTGCAACGTCAAAAGTTACAGTGCCAAGCTTCGCATTAGGCATCATGCCTCTAGGACCCAGAATACGTCCAAGTTTTCCTGCCGCTCCCATCATATCAGGGGTGGCAATTGCCTTATCAAATTCAAGCCATCCGCCCTGAATCTTCTCTACTAGATCTTCAGAGCCTACGTAATCAGCTCCAGCTTCAAGTGCTTCCTTTTCTTTTTCACCTTTGGCAAATACTGCAACGCGTACATCTTTCCCAATACCATTAGGTAAAACTACAGCACCCCGGATCATTTGATCTGCATGTCTTGGATCCACACCCAATTTTACGGCCACATCCACACTCTCATCGAATTTGGCATAGGAACAATCAAGAACTAATTGAATCGCCTCTTCAAAATTATATTTCTTAAGCTTATCAATATTCTGGATTTTCTCTGCGTATTTTTTTCCTCTTTTTCCCATTTACAATCTTCCTCTCGAACTAAGATTCAATCACCTTTACACCCATGCTTCTAGCCGTACCCTCAATGATCTTGACTGCACCATTTAAATCCCAGGCATTCAGATCTTCAAACTTAAGTTTAGCGATTTCCTCTATTTGTTGCCTTGTAACCTCTCCGACCTTCTCACGGTTCGGCTCGCTGGAACCTTTAGCTATCTGAGCCGCCTGTTTCAAAAGTACAGATGCAGGTGGTGTCTTAGTTATAAAAGAAAAGGACCTGTCAGCATAAATTGTAATAATAACAGGGATAATCGTCCCCGTCTGGTCCTGCGTTCTTGCGTTGAATGATTTACAGAATTCTGCAATATTGACACCATGTTGCCCTAACGCCGGGCCTACTGGCGGTGAAGGGTTAGCCTGCCCACCCTTAACCTGCAGTTTTACAATTCCTATAACTTTCTTTGCCATTACAACCCTCTTTTCCAGCTTTTAAAAGAATGATAATAAACTTAAATATTATAAAAATTTAATGAATGAACAGATTCATCTTGAATTTTTTAAAAACAACTTATAATTAATAGACGTTATATTTTTGTAACCTGTATAAAATCCAGTTCTACAGGTGTCTGCCGTCCAAAAATGGTAATAAGGACTCTTAATTTTTCCTTATCAGGTTTAACTTCTTCAACTACCCCTTGAAAGTTGTTGAATGGTCCATCAATAACCCTGACCTCATCACGTTCTTCAAATTGATATCTTGGTTTTGGTCTAACAACGCCTTCTTCCATCTGAGAAATAACTCTCTCTGCCTGTTCATCTGGAATGGGTGTGGGCCTGACTTCTCCTCCAACAAAACCGGTGACCTTGGCAGTATTTTTCACTGTATGCCAGGTCTCATCATTCACGTTCATTTGAACAAGGATGTATCCGGGAAAGAACTTCCTGGAGGAAGTCTTTTTCTGGCCTTTCTTCAATTCAACAACTTGTTCAGTTGGCACAAGTATCTTCCCAAAATACTCCTCTTGACCAAGTGATTTTATTCTCTCTTCCAGATTTTTTTTAACCTTGTTCTCAAAACCTGAATAGGTGTGAACAATATACCATTTCAAATCCACATTTACACCGGGCTTTTCATAGAAAATTTATTATCGATATTTTAAAACACTCAGTTATTATTAAGTACTATCCTACAATGGTTTTTATTATTTTTATAAGGCCAAAATCAACTATTCCCAGAAAAAATGCAACAAAAAGAGATAAAACAAGCACTACACCTGTCGATACGAGTAATTCCTTTCGTGTCGGCCATTTGACCTTCTTCAATTCCATCCTTGATTCTTTCAAAAATTGTCGTGCTTTTTTTATGTACTTAAAAACAGGGAATTCCGCTCCTGATTTCTTTTCAACTGTTTTTTTAGCAGTACTTCGGGAAAGTTTCTGTTTTGACTGTTTCTCTGGAGCCAACTTCCCATTCTTTTCTACAGAGTCCTTCTCTTGCGCTGTATAACTAACTTTCTTTGGGTTCTTTCCCTTTTTTTGCCTCTGACTATTTTTTTTCATCTTATTCTCAATTTATTTATTTCTGAGACTCATGGATTATTCCAAGTAAAATTCCAAGTATATGATAAAATAAGCCCTGTTAATCATAAAAAAAATGGCAGGCCAGGAGGGATTCGAACCCCCAACACCCGGATTTGGAGTCCGGTGCTCTAACCGTTAGAGCTACTGGCCTGCATTACCTGCTATATCTTATTTACAGTATCTGTTCCGGGCCCAGTTTATTTATATAAAAAAATATACACTAGGAAATTTTTAGAACTGTGAATAATTTTATATTTCACATAGAAAGCTTATAGAACAGTTGTAGGGCATTAACCTAATAAAATAACAAAATTAATCACCTGATATTACTTTGTTTCTTTATGGAGCGTATGACTTCTACAACATGGACAATACTTTTTAAAAGCCAATTTATCAGGCGTCTTTCGCTTATTTTTTGTTGTTGTATAGTTTCTATTCTTGCACTGTTCACAGGCCAAAGTTATAATATCACGCATTCCACACTCCCCTACTCAATGATCTCGCTTATAACGCCAGCGCCTACTGTTCTTCCACCTTCACGAATAGCAAAATTCAATTCCTTCTCCATTGCTATCGGCATGATCAGATTGATCTCAATCGAGACATTATCCCCAGGCATTACCATCTCAATCCCTTCAGGCAATGTGACCACACCCGTCACGTCCGTCGTCCTGAAATAAAACTGAGGACGGTAACCATTGAAAAACGGAGTATGACGACCACCCTCTTCCTTCGTCAATATGTACGCTTCAGCCTTGAATTTAGTGTGCGGCGTGATTGAACCAGGTTTCGCTACCACCTGGCCCCGCTGTACTTCGTCTCTCTTCGTACCTCTTAGCAATACACCTATGTTATCTCCTGCCTGACCCTGATCCAGTATCTTCCTGAACATCTCAACGCCAGTACACACCGTCTTCGCCGTGTCCGTAATCCCTACTATCTCAACTTCATCTCCTACATTGATCACTCCACGCTCCACTCGGCCTGTAACTACCGTCCCCCTTCCAGATATCGTAAATACATCCTCTATCGGCATCAAAAAAGGCTTGTCCTTATCCCTTACCGGCTCAGGTATGAATGAGTCAATCGCATCCATTAATTCAAATATAGGCTTCACTTCCTCAGAATCTGAATCATCACTCTCCAGAGCTTTTAATGCACTACCTCTTATGATAGGCGTATCATCCCCTGGAAATTCATACTTCGTCAATAGCTCCCTTAACTCCAGCTCTACTAACTCTATCAATTCCTCATCATCTACCATGTCACACTTGTTTAAAAATACCACTATGCTAGGAACTCCAACCTGACGCGCAAGCAGTATATGCTCCCGTGTCTGCGGCATCGGTCCATCATCAGCTCCTACTACCAGTATCGCTCCGTCCATCTGCGCAGCACCGGTAATCATATTCTTTATGTAATCCGCATGACCAGGACAGTCTACATGCGCATAATGCCTCTTATCAGTCTGATACTCAACATGCGCCGTCGCTATCGTTATTCCACGTGCCTTCTCCTCAGGAGCCTTGTCTATCTCATCAAATGGCACATAATCCGCCATTCCCCTGTTCTGTAAATGCTTCGTAATCGCCGCAGTCAATGTCGTCTTGCCATGATCTATATGCCCTATCGTCCCTACGTTTACATGCGGCTTAGTCCTCTCAAATTTCTTCTTAGACATCTCTCATCCTCCCTCAGAAGACCTAAAAAAGCTTTTAACGTGTATTTTACGATTCACTCAAACTATAAATCATAAGATCTATAAATGCAGCAATTTATATTTTTTCTCAAAAAACCCTGGAGCCCACGACCGGGATCGAACCGGTGAACCTCATCCTTACCAAGGATGTGCTCTACCTACTGAGCTACGTGGGCCAGCCCAGTTAAATATCAGAATTTTCAGCGAAAAATTGTTCTAAAAGTCCAAATAGCAAAAAATAATGATTTACATTTTGAGGAATATATTATGCATAAATGCGTAATATCAAGATACTCTCTCATTAATTTGGAGCGGGAAACGGGATTCGAACCCGCGACCCTCAGCTTGGAAGGCTGACGCTCTAGCCAACTGAGCTATTCCCGCTTTTGGCCTTTAAATAAGGTCAGCAACCCGGATTGATTTTTAAATGGCTCCGTCTGGGAACTATAAACTTAGCATAATTTAGTGTGTATAGTATGTGGTGGAGAGGGGAGGATTTGAACCTCCGAAGGCTGAGCCGGCAGATTTACAGTCTGCTCCCTTTGGCCACTCGGGAACCTCTCCGAAATCCCAAAAAATCACCTTGGAGCCAGCGAAGGGAATCGAACCCCCGACCCACTGATTACAAATCAGTTGCTCTGCCGTCTGAGCTACGCTGGCCTTTGTATTAAAAGGCATAAATAAATAGATTATTTTTTTTAAGAATTAATTTCAAATCTAGAATTCGGTAAAAAACAACCGTATACTCTTATAAATATAAAATTAGGTGATAAAAACTTCTATTTTCTTTCTATTATAACTTATTACTCCGTTTTCCAAATTTAGATATTTTTATTTTTTATATCAATCCGCCATAAAAATCAACCAAAATAAAAAACTGTTTAATTTTAAATAATACATAGAGATAACAATTTCAAATGTCAACCAACATTTTTTCAATAATATGTCAATGCATTAATTATTTATCCTGATCAAATTTTTTTTTATTTGTCTAAAGTAATTTAACTGACTATTTAACCTTTAAAAACCTGAAACTTACATTCTTTTAAATTAGCGTTAGAAACAGAATCAGGATTTTCATAGAATATAATATATTTTAATTTGCAATTTAAATTAAATGTCCTTTTAAAGAAACCTGTTAAATTAAAATAATGATTTCGATTCGGAAATAAAAGATATACGCTTACAATGTTATTATGTTTTTTAAATCTTTCTATCTATTATATACTTGAATCCTCACATCCTTTATGGTAAAAAAAGCAAAACTCAAAAAAAAGTTTAACACGTATAATAAAATTTGAAACCTAAATTTCAGGAGGTAGTGAAATGGCAGCTTTGGCTGGAGGACTAGTAGCACTCATTTTGGGAATCATTGGAATTGTTTTCTGGTGGACATATTTCATTAAGGCACTTTTGGCTGCTGTTCCCGTCATGTTAATCCTGGGAGGAGCTTTAGCGGCCTATTTGGGGTTTGAGGATATCAGAGACAAAAAAAGGTCTCCAGAGGCCTTTGACAGTACCGAAAGCAACCTGAAGGAAGAGGTTGAAAGTTTAAAGGCAGAAATTAATGAACTGAAAAAGGAAAAGGAAGAACTTGAGAGCAACAAATAGGCCGGCAACCTGAAAAATAATTTCTTTTCGGTCTAGCCTCCTGACTTTGAAATATATTAAGTCAGGAGGCTTTTTTTATTAAATCAGCATAACATCATTCTATCTCTATTTTTTTGTGGGGCAAGATTTTATTATAAAAATAAGATTTGCTTGCCCCATAATTCAATCTTTACATCATTGTATACTTGGGTCCTCCTCCGCCTTCAGGTGGTACCCATGTAATATTTGCAAAAGGATCTTTCACATCACATGTCTTGCAGTGCAGACAATTGGAAAAATTTATCTTCATAGTCGGTTTTCCAGTCTCTTCATCTATTGTCATGTCATATACGTCTGCAGGACAAAACCTCTGACATGGTGCCTGGTATAGCGGAAGGCATTTATTATAGCAAATATCCAAATCCAGTATCTTAAGATGTGAAGGCTGTTGTTCCTCGTGCGTTGAGCCTGAATAATATACATCAGTCTCTTTATCAAAAGTCTTTTGGCCGTCGAACTTGATTAAGCCTCTCTGCTCATCTGTAGGTGTATCGCTACCGAATACTTCTTTAACTGACTTCTGATGTGTATAATCCGGCTTTGTACTAAGGCGGTTTTTAAGTATCCTACCGCCGAGTATAAATTGAAGGCCTGCTTTGAATAAAGCGACCCATAAACCTTTCTCAAAGGCCTGATGAAAATTTCTGACCTTATAAAGTTCTTTCCCTATCTGGCTGTCATATAATGCCTTTTCATAATTGCTAAGCTGGGCCTCTGAAAAGTCATTTTTCAGCAGGGCCTCAAAAATAGTCTCTGCTGCCAGCATACCCGATTTCATTGCAACATGAACGCCTTTAATTTTCTGGCTTATGAAAAGATTCGCTGAATCTCCGATGATAACCCCCCCTTCAAAAGCCAGTTTTGGTATTGAAAAATAACCTCCAACCGGAGCTGTTTTTGCTCCATATTGGACCATCTTTCCATCTTTGAATATTTTTGAAATATAAGGATGCATTTTAAATTTCTGGAACTCAAGATGTGGATCCAGATACGGGTCTGCAAAATCAAGCCCTGTAAGCAAACCAACAGCTACCTGAGTATCATTCATACCGTAAACAAACCCACCCCCATATGTATTGCTTTTGAGCGGATAGCCCATCGTATGGATCACATGTCCAGGCTTGAAAGATCCTTCTGGAACCTCCCATACTTCCTTTACGCCAACCACATAGGAATCCGGATTTTTTCCTTCATCCAGATTAAACTTTTTTATAAGAGTTTTTGCAAGGCTCCCTCTAGTTCCCTCTCCAAAAACAGTGACCTTTCCCTGCAGATCGATTCCGGGCTCAAAGTTTCCCTTCTTATTCCCTTCAGCATCTATACCCTTATCACCTGTACGAACACCAACAACTCGATCCCCGTCGTAAAGCACCTCGGTCCCTGCAAAACCGGGAAATATGTTAACGCCGCTCTCCTCAACAATTCCCGCCAGCCATTCAGTCAATTTAGATAGAGAAACAATATAGTTTCCGTGGTTGTTGAGCGGAGGAGGAGTAATTGGGGACTTAATCATGCCATTCTTGGTTAGAAGGCAAACATCCTCACTCGTTACCTCGGCGTCGAGTGGAGCTCCCTTTTCTTTAAAATCCGGGATCAGCTCTTTGAGCGGAGAAGGATCCATAACGGCTCCAGAAAGGGCATGCGCTCCAAGATAAGAAGATTTTTCCAGAACTGCAATCATGAGCTCATCAATTTTTTCGCCCTGACCTCCCTTCTCCACCTTTTCATTATGCGCGTTTATCAGGTTCGTTAAATGAAGAGCCCCACTAAGAGAGGCTACCCCTCCACCAACAAAAAGAACATCCACTTCCATGATATCTCTTTCTTCCATCAATAATTCCTCCTAATATAAACTTATAGATTTGCCTTCTTTGCCAGTTGTGATTATTGGTTGATGTTCCTTATTTGACCGCCCCAGATGTCCAAATTCTTCTTAGTAAAAATATCTGAGAGGGTAAAGACTACAATTTTTTTAGTGCAACGTCAAAATACAAAAAAAGATATTTGAATTATATAGAATTTTTTCAGATTTTCTGCAAGTTTTTTGGATCATTTAGTTTTAAAAGCCTCTTTCATATAAACACTCTCTTAATATTTAGCCCAAATTTATTAAGCTATCGACAATATTTTTCCTCATAAAAAAATTCAACATGTTTTTCATGATAAGGTTTTTATCTGTAAATTGCAGAATGGCTATTTTCAACCCTAAGACAGTATACTTAAATTCCATAACTCAAATCAGCACGTTGCCTGTGCTTAAGTCCGTCTGCCAGTTGAATGACATATAATGACCTGATGGTGAATCAGAGAAAACTCTATTATGTTGAAAATAATGCCAGAAAATAATATAAAAAAAGATAAAATCATAGGAATGCAAACAGTTGTACAGGAGGAGCCTGAATGAAAAAGCAAAACATCATATTAACGCAAGTCGCATTTTTTCTTTTCTTTATACCCATATTGTCTTCCTTAGTTTATGCTCAGCAGATAATAAGGCCGATGCCACCGGAGGCAAGGTCAGCCTACGAGGCATTAAGCCCCTTTGAATTCAAAAACGTGCTTATTGATACCGCACAAAAATCATGCAATATGCAGATCAGGGCCGGTAAAGCATGCCGAGTCCTGAATGCCGGCCGCGGGAATCCAAATTTTCTAAATACTACCGTAAGAGAGGCTTTCTCAAAGCTACACACCTTCTCCAGTGAACTGGCAGGAAAACTGGGCCCGACAAAAAATCTCGGTCTTAGACCTTCAAAAAATAGAATTTCAGAACAGCTTGACGAATATATAGAGACCAGATGCACAGAAAAGGAAAAAATATTCCTGAAAAATGCAGTGACTTTTGCAGAAAAGGAACTTGGACTGAATCCTGACGACCTTGTTTTTGAGCTTGTAGATGCGGCTCTTGGAGATTTTTATCCCAGCCCTCCGAGAATACTTACAAATATTGAAAATATTATTTCAGCTTACCTTAACCACATTCATTTTAGACCTGGACATATTCCTGAAGGGAAATTCGACCTCTTTGCAACAGAGGGAGCAACTGCTGCCATGATATACATATTTCAGTCACTTAAGGAGAATAAAATCCTGGCGCAAGGAGACCATATTGCGATTATAACTCCGATCTTTTCACCATACCTTGAGATTCCACTGCTCAATGACTTCAACCTTAAACCAATACATATAGAGAGTGACGAGGATAAAGGGTGGGAGGTCTCTGACAAGGAAATTGCCAAGCTTGAGGACAAAAGAATAAAGGCCTTATTCATGGTCAACCCCATGAATCCCGGTTCGGTGAGTATGAGTTCGAATGCTGTTAAAAATATAGCCAGAATTATTAAAACTAAAAGGCGTGACCTTATCGTACTTACAGACACTGTATATGCTCCGTTTGTAAATGAATTTCATGACCTTCTTGAGGAGATTCCTGGTAATACTATTGGTGTTTATTCATATTCAAAATACTTTGGAGTAACCGGCTGGCGCCTAGGTGTCATAATGCTCCACGAGAATAATGTTATTGACAGGATGATCGGAAATTTGCCCGAAAAGGATAAAACAGACCTTAATATGAGATACGGAATTGACTCAACAACACCTGATAAAATAAAGTTTATAGATCGTATTGTTATGGACAGCCGCGATGTGGCACTTGCTCATACGGGTGGACTTTCTACACCTCAGCAATGTATTATGGCTTTATTCTCTCTTTATGAACTTCTTGATAAGGAAAAAGCGTATAAAAAATCCATTCAGGCAATTCTTACTGCGCGCATAAGAAATCTTTATGATCAGCTTAATCTTAAGGCACCGGAAGGACCCGATAAGACACATTACTACGCACTTATTGACATCGCTGAAATGGCAAACACAAGATACGGATCTCAATTTACCGACTATCTGCGGAAGACTTACTCACCGCTTGACTTTCTTCTTCGTCTAGCTGCTGAAAAATATACTGTACTTTTACCTGGATATGGATTTGCCGGTCCCAAATGGTCTATTCGTGTCTCCCTGGCTAATCTGAACGATGAAGATTACATAACAATCGGAAAGAATATCAGTGATGTGATGAATGAATTTCATTCAAGCTGGTCTGCGGAGAAAAACATTTAGAATATATAGTATAATTAACAAGAAAAATTGTAATTTCTACGAAAAAGACGAATCAATTACTTTATATACGGATGGATTGATGCGCTGTTTGCTTACTGAAATAAAAAACATTTTTAATTGACAAATAATTCATTCCTGTATTAATTAGGATAACTTCAAGCATGATATGAGTAGTTATTTTTTCGAAAAATTATAAATTTAACGAAAATTTAGTTTTTCAAATTTACCCTTGTCCGGATAGAATTGACAGTCTTGGAGAAATTAAACCTCTCACTTAAGGCTTTAATAGTTATTGGCCTGACAAATCATGAAAGATATTGCAATGACTAATAAAAAGACATTATTATGTTTTTTCGCTATAACTATTGGCATGCTTATGATTCTTGCTGCTCATGGCCTTGCCCAGGAACTTAAGCACAAGGTTGTCTTGAGTATTGAAGCATATGATATGCTAAATACGGTGCCTGATACTTATCTAATTGATGTGCGTACAAGGGCTGAATATCAGTTTGTTGGTCATCCAATTAATGCATTTCTATTCCCATATCATTTTATGACCAGCGAATTCGGCAAAAATGACGATGTATATTGTTACCGATACAGTGTTAAAAATAAGGCTTTTATCCAGGAAATACTTAAACTCTTTAAAAAAACCGATAATCTGCTTATAATCAGCCGCGACGGTACACGCAGTGCACTTGCAGCCGTTGAACTTGTTCAGGCAGGATTTAAAAACATATATAATGTTGAAGATGGTTTTGAGGGGCCCGAATTTCCTTCCTTTAATATCAGCCTTATCCTGCAAGACAGCGACAAACATAAATTCTACAGGCAGCTGGCCAAAAGAAATAAAATCCAGGGGTTTGATAAAAGGCGTCACTACGGTTGGCAATGGTGGGGCCTGCCATGGACTTATGAAATAGATCCGAAATATATTTATCCTCCAGACCTTAATCCTCCCAAAAAATAGGATACCTTGTCTTATTCATTCTCATCCTGCAGATAGATCCAAGACAGGCAGATTCAATATATTTCATGTCATTAGAACAATTCTTCTTAAGCGAAAATACATGTTCTTGAACGGAAAAAGTCAAAGGGGGTGTCACAGCAGTATGATCTTCCGATGGTCATTATATGTTGTCCTTTCAGTTGACAAACTTATTTGCGGATATTAATTTAATTTAAAATATTTACACAAAGGAGAAAAATTATGGCGGATATACTACAGATAACAGACAATAACTTTGATGATGAGATCATTAATTCTAACATACCGGCTATGGTCGATTTCTGGGCAGAATGGTGCGGTCCCTGCAAAATGGTAGGACCTGCAGTGAAAGAACTTGCAGAGAAGTATAAAGGAAAAATAAAAATTGCACAGATGGATGTTGATCAGAGCCGCCAGACTCCAGCAAAATTTGGTATAAGGAGTATACCTACTCTCCTGTTTTTTAAGGGAGGAGAACTAACCAATTCGATTGTGGGGGCCCACCCAAAAGACTATATTGATGAAGAACTAAAAAAGCTTCTGTAATAAAAGGTAACCTTCAAAAAAATCAATCCTTCTTTTAAGATTCAAGTTGCAAGGATTTTCATATAAAAATGAGAACAGACAAACTTTTATTTTCTTTATTTGATGGCTTTTTAAAAAACTCCATGTTAAAGGCAGAAGAATTATTTATACTGAGCAGATACGAGACCTTTATTAAATGCAAAGTAACGCCCTGCAAAGAAAACATATGGCGAAACTGTCAGGTATAGATAAATATACTTTATTATAGTTTTTAAGGGAACATAACATAATGAAAGACTTAATCATTATTGGAGCAGGGCCTGCCGGTTTAACAGCAGGTCTTTATGCTGCAAGGGCCCGCCTTAATATAATTCTGCTCGAAAAATTCTCTCCCGGTGGTCAAATTCTCAATACGGACTGGGTCGAGAATTACCCTGGTTTTCCGGAAGGGATATCAGGCTTTGAACTTGTAGACAGGATGAAGCGCCAGGCCGAAAAATTTAATCTCCTTATCCGGGCTCAGGAGGCCACAGGCTTAGAAGTCAGTAAAGGGAAGATAATTGTCTTGACTGAAAAAGAGAACCTTGAGACAAAAGCGCTAATTCTGGCCTCTGGTGCCACACCGCAAAAACTGTTAATTGAAGGCGAAAACCTTTTGACCGGAAAAGGAGTTTCATACTGCGCAACATGTGATGGGCCTTTTTTCAGGGACCAGGAAGTGGCAGTGATTGGAGGTGGCGATACCGCGGTAGAGGAGGCCCTATTTTTGACTCGTTTTGCGAGCAGGGTATATCTGATACATCGGAGGGACAAATTGAGGGCTACAAAAGTGCTTCAGGAAAGGGCTTTTGCTAATAATAAAATTGTCCCTATATGGGATACAGTGCCAAAAAGAATTGCGGGTAAAAACAGTGTCGAAGGACTGGACATAAAAAATGTAAAAACCAACGAATCCACCTTTCTCCCTGTCCAGGGTGTTTTTGTTTTTATTGGAAATAATGCGAACAATGACCTTGCTGAAGGGCTTCTGGATCTCGACCGGAATGGTTTTGTTATTACAGATAATAACATGGAAACATCATGTCCCGGCATTTTCGCTGCAGGAGATATTAGATCCAAACTTTTAAGACAGGTATCCACATCGGTTGGTGAAGGTGCTGCTGCTGCTTTTTCGGCAGAAAAATACCTGGAAAGTTTAAAATAGATCCCTTTTTGATCAGCTAAGAATCGATTTATGGCGGCCACAGTTGCAAATCAGACATTAAATGCCGGTGAAAAAGCCTGAGCCTGATTGCCTTATTCTGGAATTTGGCTATGTTAGTGTGTGGACCCATCTTATCGATCTGTTGCTGGTCCTGGACTAAAAATTAAAAATTATCAAAGGTTTTTATGTCTAAATATTCTACTATTCTCAGGTTGTCATTTTTATTCATCCTAATGATATTTTTTTTCTGCGGTTGTGCCATGTGGGACCGTTTTTTTTCAGAAGAAGAAATGACTCCGGCTGAACTTATGAAGGAAGGTATTGAAAATTATGAAAAAGGTTATTTTGAGTCAGCTACCAAAGCCTTTCAGAAGGTTAAGGACAGGTACCCATACAGCAAGTACGCTCTGGAAGCTGAATTAAAGATGGCTGATTCACTTTATATGAGAGACTTGTATAATGAGGCATATGATGCCTACAGCGAGTTTGAAAAATTACACCCAAAAAATCCAAAGATCCCCTATGTTATTTACCAGAGAGGTATGAGCCAATACAGCCAGGTCAAATCTATCGACAGGGATCAATCTCATACCATAGAAGCTAAGGAAGAATTTGAACGTCTTGTAAAAAACTTTCCAAAATCCGAATATACAAAAAAAGCAGCCTTAAAAATAAGGCAATGTTACATTTATCTGGCAAAATATGAATTGTATGTTGGCCATTTTTACTATAAAATGGAGAAATACAGGACAGCTGTTGACAGGTACCGCAGCTTGCTCAAAAATTATCCTGACTTTGGGCAATACCACGAAGCGCTTGAATATATATATAAAAGCAGGGAAAAGCTTGCTGAGGAAAGCAGAAAAAACGATGAATCATGGTGGAAAAGCCTAACAAGCCCCCTTTTCGATTAAGACTTCGAATTCTTTGAGAGCCTTCTTCAAATCCTCTGGCCTGTTTCCACCGCCTTGAGCCATATCCGGCCTTCCACCGCCTTTTCCTCCCACGATAGCAGACAATTGTCTGATTATATCTCCGGCATTAAAACGACCAACAAGGTCCTTGGTAACCATGCATATCAGCATTGCCCTGTCCTCTTTAACAGCTCCCAGTAATATAACACCTGATTTCAGATTATCCCTTATGCGATCGGCTGATTCGCGCAATTCCTTGGCAGAATCGACATCAATTTCCAATGCCACGACCTTTATACCGTCGATTTCCATGGCTCCAGCAAGCAGGTCTTTTGACTTGTTTGAAATAAGCATCGCCTTAAGGGCCTGAACTTCTTTTTCTTTCTCTTTGTAATCATTCATCAACCGCTCAAGACGTTCTACGACTCCATCTGCAGTTGTTTTAATCAGGGATGCAGTTAAACGGAGATCAGCATCCTGTTTCTGAGTGTAATTAACAGCTGTCTCCCCGGTTATTGCCTCTATCCTGCGGACATTGGCTGCAACCGCACTTTCTGATACAACCCGAAAAAGACCGATATTTCCCGTGCGATCAGTATGCGTCCCGCCGCATAATTCCATGCTAACACCATCACCAATGCTTACAAGTCTTACAACATCACCGTATTTTTCTTCAAAAATGGCCATTGCACCTGTTTTCATGGCATCTTCCTTGGACATCTCAGTTACGCTGACAGGCAGATTATCCCTGATATGCATGTTCACTATCCTCTCCACATCTCTCAAATGGTCCTGTGAAACCTGCGTAAAATGGCTGAAATCAAAGCGGAGTCTATCCGGTGATACCATAGAACCAGCCTGCTTTACATGATCCCCAAGCACCTCCCTGAGTGCCTTATGAAGAAGGTGTGTGGCGGAATGATTAAGGGCAATTGAATTTCTCTTGACCTCGTCGACCTTTGCTTCAACCTCCTTTCCAACGGAAATAGTCCCGGACTCAACAATACCCTGATGTATAATAAGCTTCTGACTCAGCTTTACAGTATCCAGCACACGGAATCTGAGGCCTTCTTGCAATAACAAACCCGTATCGCCGACCTGCCCCCCTGCCCTTCCGTAAAAAGGGGTTTCATCCAGAACCACTTCAGCCTTACTGCCTGCTTCTGCTGAAGAGACTTCTTTACCTTCTGCGACTATTGCAACAACCTTTGATCTTGAGCTAATGGTTTCATAGCCTAAAAAACGCCTTGTGAGGTCTCGAGCCAGGATTCCCTTGAATACCTCAGGGACATCTTCTTCACCGCTTCCTTTCCAGGATTCCTGGGACATGGCCTTTTGCCTTGACATTGCCTTTTCATAGCCGTCCATATCCACAACGAGGTTTTCATCCCTGGCCACGTCCTCTATTATGTCAGGAGATAAACCATAGGTATCGTAAAGTCTGAATACTGCCTCACCAGGAATAACACTGTAGCCGTTTGCCTTAACCCGTTCAATCTCTTCATCAAGCACCCTCATGCTGTAGTGGAGGGTATCAGAAAATCTTTTTTCTTCATTGCCTGCGACTCCTTCTATGAAGCTGCTGGATTTGACAAGTTCATCATAGAACGGCCCCATGATTTCAATTACCCTGCTGATAATGGGACACAGAAAGCCTTCTTTAAGGCCGAGTACCTGGCCGTAACGAATTGCCCTGCGAATAATACGTCTCAAAACATAGCCTCTGCCTTCATTTGAAGGCATAATTCCATCACCGATTAGAAATGTAATCGCACGTGCATGGTCCGATATGACCCTGAAGGCAACATCCTGCTTGTTGTCACTTCCGTACTTTTTATTTGATAATTCCTGAATCAAGCCTATAATCGGTTGAAAAAGATCAGTGTCATAGTTTGAGGAAACACCCTGAATCACGGCAGCAAGTCTTTCCAGTCCCATACCTGTATCAATATTCGGTCTTGGAAGCGGAGTCAATTCTCCTTCAGCGTCACGATCAAACTGAGTAAAAACCAGATTCCAGATTTCCAGATATCTGTCGCAATCGCATCCCGGACCGCAATCAGGTTTTCCGCATCCCAGTGATGGTCCCTGATCGAACAGGATTTCAGAGCATGGCCCGCACGGGCCAGTATCTCCCATGGCCCAAAAGTTATCTTTTTCACCCAAGCGCACTATCCTTTCAGCCGGGACGCCAATTTTTTTCTCCCATATCCTGAAGGCCTCGTCATCATCATTATATACTGAAACATATAATCGGTCCTTCGTAAGTCCGTATCCCTCAGTCAACAGTTCCCACGCCCACAGAATTGCCTCCTCCTTGAAATAATCTCCAAAAGAGAAATTCCCAAGCATCTCAAAGAAAGTATGGTGCCTCAATGTATAACCCACATTGTCCAGATCATTGTGCTTTCCGCCTGCCCTGACACATTTCTGGGAAGTGGCCGCCCTTGTATAGCCTCTGTTCTCCTGACCAAGGAAACTCCTCTTGAATTGCACCATCCCTGAATTTGTAAAAAGCAAAGTTGGATCATCCTTGGGAATCAAGGAGGAACTTTCCACAATTTCATGGCCATTTGACTTGAAATAAGCCAAAAATTTATCTCTAATCTCTTTTGAATTCATTTTATTACCTATGTATTAAACCCTGAGCTAATTATCGACAAATCGTAAAAAATTTTACCCCATGAAACAATCATGCCATAGCTCCAAAAAAAACGGCAGACTATAACAGGCCGATTTCAATTTTTTTTATTCCCGGAAGATCATTTAAATGTCCCCGGATTTTGAGCCTTATATATCAAAGTGCGACATAAAAGGCAGGCAGTTATTAGACAAAAAAAGCATTCTATTAATCCGCCTCTCTATTTTTCAGGCTCTTCTACGGAATCTGTCTTGCCTTCTTCACTTTCTTTTTCAGGGCTGAGTTTCTGGATAACAAGTTCAGCTATTCTGTCTCTGATATCAGTATTTTCAGCAAGAAATTCCTTCACATTTTCTCTTCCCTGGCCAATCCTCTGATCTTGAAAGGAATACCATGCACCGCTTTTATCAACGATGTCCAAGTCAACACCTAAATCAAGGATATCCCCTTCCTTTGAAATCCCATGGCCAAAAATGATATCGAATTCAGCCTGTTTAAAAGGGGGGGCGATTTTATTTTTGACAACTTTAACCCTTGTTCTGTTTCCAACAGTCTGGTCACCCTGCTTTATGGATGAAATCTTTCGGATATCCAGTCTCTGGCTTGCATAAAATTTAAGTGCATTGCCGCCTGTGGTAGTCTCGGGATTGCCGAACATTACGCCGATTTTCATGCGGATCTGGTTAATAAAAATTACACAGGTCCTTGATTTGCTGATGGCTGCGGTAACCTTTCTTAAGGCCTGAGACATAAGTCTGGCCTGAAGCCCAACGTGATGATCCCCCATATCTCCTTCGATCTCCGCCCGTGGAACAAGGGCAGCCACTGAATCAATAACCACCACATCAATTGCACCGCTTCTTACAAGGATCTCGGCAATATCCAGGGCCTGTTCACCTGTATCCGGCTGTGAAATAAGCAGATCGTCAACATTTACTCCCAACCTTTTGGCATAAGTCATGTCAAGGGCATGCTCTGCATCTATAAAGGCTACCATCCCTCCCTTAGCCTGTGCCTCCGCAGAGATATGAAGGGCAAGGGTTGTTTTTCCGGAAGATTCCGGACCGTATATCTCAATAACCCTTCCTCGAGGGACACCTCCAACACCGAGAGCAAAGTCTAATGCGATTGAGCCTGTAGATATTGCCGGAACATCAATTACCTTCTGCTCGCCCATTTTCATAATAGATCCCCGGCCAAACTGCTTTTCTATCTGAGAAATTGCCTGTTCTACCGCTCTTCCCCTCTCTTTATCCATAGTCTCTCCTCCCCGGATTTTTGGACCACTGTCAAAAGTTTTTTGCATACTTACTCCAATATAATCATCTTGTCATTTCGTCAGCCCTCCAAAGGCCAGGCGTTTAATTTTGTATAAATTGCACCACCCGGATTCAAATCACTCCTGAACATAACCAGCTCACTTACCCGGCAAATGGGACTGCTTAAGCTGTGATGCTTTTTCAGGAACTCGTCAAACTTTTCACTTGGGCGGAAATTCTTCCGAAATCTTGCAAGGGTCAAGTGGGGTTTAAATCCCCTGGTTTCTTCCTTGATACCAAAAGGAGCAAGCTTATGCTGAAGTGAATCCCTTAAATCAGCCATCCCCTGGATGTCGCCATCCAAACCAATCCATAGAACCCTTGGATTACCTCTGCCGCCAAAAATACCGCACCCCTTTAGAGATATTTCAAAGCTGCCATATCTTTTGCAGACAGTTTCCACTTCTTTGCCTATCGGGCCAGCATAATCCCGTGAAATGCTACCCATAAAAACAACTGTCAGATGTATATTGTCGGGCTTTACGTATCTGATATCCAGGCCTGATCTCCTTAAGTCCTCGGAGATTCGGACGATAATTTCCTTTATTTTGTCAGGCAACTCAAATGCCAGGAAGGAACGTATCCCCATTTAAACGCCTTCTAATCCAGTCCAATGCCATCATTGATGTATTGATTTTAATCTGCTCCCTGTTTCCCCAGAATCGATACTTATTCGAAAGGACATTTCTATCCGAAGCCAGTCCTATATGGACAGTTCCAACAGGTTTCTCCTTTGTGCCTCCGTCAGGTCCTGCAATCCCTGTTACTGCCAGCCCCATATCCGTCTTAAAATTCCTTCTTACTCCCTCGGCCATTTCCCGAACGGTCTCATCACTCACTGCTCCATATTTATTAATCGTATCCTCCCTGACCTGAAGAAACTCAATCTTGGATTGATTGCTATAGACAATGACTCCGCCCGCAAAATAGTATGAACTCCCTGGCAGATTTGTCAGCCTGTTCCCTATCAATCCTCCGGTACATGATTCGGCAACAGCGATAGTTATAGCCCTCTCTTTAAGCATTGCGCCGACTGTATCCTCAATATTCTTATTTCCTGAGGCAAATATATATGCCCCTAAAAACTTTCTTATATCATTTTCAATTCTATCAAGTTCCCGTACAACCTTTGCCTTGTCCTTATCCTGGAGGCTGAGAGTAATATGATTTTCAGGAAAATGGGGATAAAAGCCAAAGACGACATCTCCTGTTTTGCCTTTAAGCCCTTTAAAGACCTCTGAAATTTCCGGTTCAGTGATCCCGTAGAGTTTCAAAATCCGCTGTTCAACATATGGCAATGACTTGAAATTGCGCAGAATATCGGGCAGCACAACGCTGTCCATAAGATAACGCATCTGCTCGTGAACGCCGGGAAGGAAATATAAATATACCTTATCTTGCTTTAACGAAAAACCGCAGGCTGCACCGTCTGGACTCAGCACTGTTGAGCCTTCGGGCATCCATGCCATCTTCTCAATTGAGGGTGTCAGTTTGTTCCCTCTCTCCTCAACCAGGCTCTTAATCTTTTTAAACATCTGCTCGTTAATACAGAGCGGCCTGTTCAGAGAATTGGCCACAATTTCGCAGGTCATATCATCTTCGGTCGATCCCAGTCCGCCTGTAATAATTGCGAATCTTGATTCCTTCAAGGTCTCTTTCAATGCCTCAGAAACCATTTTATAATCATCCCCGACCGACTTAATGCGGTTCACACGCAGTCCCGCTGCAGTGAGTCTGCCAGCTGCATACCATGAATTCAGGTCGAGGGTTTTTCCGGAAACAAGTTCGTTTCCTATTGTAATAATCTCTCCGTACATCCTATCTACACCTTTGAGCAGCCATATCTCCTTGCAGTATTCAATGTCCTCTGTTAGCGTTATAAATTCAGCTTTTTTAAAAGCCGTCAAGTTTATCTCTAAATAAAATAGAGAACTATTTTTACTGCAACAAAAGCATATAAACCTGCAAACAGGTCATCCATAATTATTCCAAAACCGCCCCTCAGCTTTTCTATCCTTTTGATGGGATAGGGTTTCAGAATGTCGAAAATCCTGAAAAAGATAAATCCCAGAGAAAGACTGATCCATGAAAACTGCAAAAGGCACATAGTCAAAAAGATACCGGCGACTTCATCAACCACCACTTCCCCCGGATCGTGGCGTCCCAGCAAATCCTGAGAACGACCTGCAGCCCATATGCCTAATGCTGTAATAAATATCAGGAAAAGGATACTATAAAACTTTCCCGCATAATCCAGTATAATAATAAAAGGGATCGCAGCAATTGTCCCATATGTGCCTGGAGCATCAGGAAAAAACCCGATTCCAAACCAGGTGGATATTATCAATGCTGTCTTTCCGGAAGTATCGGCCTTCCTGAATATCTGGCGAAAAAACAGCTTATCAGATTGATATTTCAACATCAAGCAGGGATGCTCCCATTGCTGTAAGTATTATATATGTTATGAGCTTTTATTCAACGCCATAACCCAGTAAATGATTTCCTTGAGAGGCATGTTATTCATTAAAGCAATCTTCCTGCATTCCTCATATTCAGGCATGAAAAACCATCTGTTATCACTGTTCATAATTTTTTTGACTTTTATCCTGCCCCATGGACTGTCGATCTCTGATTCTGACCGCCTTAACACCACTCTCTGGCTGAACCTGAATCGAACACCAAGAGTACTGCTTTCACTGAAAATAATTTCCGTCAGCCTTTCACGATTTTCAGGACTGCCCACAACCTGTATCTGAATGCCGGGACGATTCTTTTTCATTTGAACAGGGCAGAAAACAACATCAAGCGCGCCTGACTCAAACAGCCGCTCCATAAGAAATCCCAAAACTTCCGGGCTCATGTCGTCCAGATTAGTTTCCAGGACTACAACAGTCTCCGTTTCCCGCTCTGCATGCTCATCCCCGATCAAGATCCTCAACAGATTAGGCCTGTCTTTAAGGACCCTCCGGCCGACCCCGTATCCTATATCGCTTACTGTCATCCTGGGCATTGCTCCGAAAGACACGGCAAAAGCCTTGACAAGAGCTGCTCCGGTAGGCGTTACCATTTCAAATCGAACGCCAGAATCAAAAACCGGGACATCTTTCAAAAGGGCAATAGTAGCCGGCGCCGGGAGTGGCATTTCACCATGCGCTGTCTTTACAAAACCCGAACCTAAGGGTAGTGCTGATACATAAAGATTTTTTATGCCGAGGCTTTCAATTCCATATACTGTGCTGACAATATCGATGATCGAATCTATACCTCCCACTTCGTGAAAATGGATTTCATCAGGAGACTGATTATGAATGTTGCCTTCAACCTTTGCAAGGCCCTCGAATATTTCCAGGCTTTTATCCTTGACATCCCTGCTGAAATCACCCTGCTCGATTATTTCTCTAATGTCCTTCAGTTTCCTGTGGACTGAGTTTTCACTATCTAATTTTACAATGAAACGCGTTCCGTAGATGTGGCTCCTTGCCTCACGATCCGCCTGAAGCGAATAACCATCAATAGCAAGGGTTTTAAGTCGGGAATTCAGTTCATTAAAGGAAAGACCGGCATCCAGCAGGGCACCAACGAACATGTCACCGCTGACTCCGGAAAAACAATCCAGATAAGCTGTTTTCATCTTAAAAAGCTCCTTGCCGAAATTTCCAATAGCTTAAAGTTCTTAAGTATCAAATGATATATCCTTAAAAAGTCCGTCATTTCTCCTAATAATCGTGTCTTTCATGGCAGTCACGTAAGCAGGCCTAACTTCCTTTTCCCAGCGGGGATATCCGCCTCTCCATACATATTTAATCAATTCATGAAAAGACATCCTGTCAAATCTATAGTCTCCAATTGAAACATTCATATTCTCCCTTTCAATTTTAAAATCTATCCTGCTGAGTTCTGTATATTTTGAAATCAAGGCCACCATTATGTCACGATTTCTGGAACCATAAGGCTTCTGTTTGAACCCCTCCTGATTTTCAGGAAAAGGAAACTTTCGATATACATCTCCTATGAATCCGGTATAATGAATATCATGAATAGCAGCCATCAGGTCTCCTGTATCCTCAGGATCTGAAATCTGATAACCCTCACAGTAAGCTTCATATGTATAATCCGCACTATTTTCTGCGATGCTGGAAATGGTTTCACAGAAATCATCAGCGAAAATAAAATAATGGCCAAGAAGCAGCATGTCTGATTCAATATTAAAAAAACCAAACGCTATTGTTCCATGGCTGATTGAATTAAAGGCTAAAGGCATAGTCTTTCACTTACTTTACTCCAGTTAATATTATATTTTTGGTTAAAATATTCCTTACGGACAGGAATGAAAACAGAAAAAAGGAACAATATAAAATGGAATACTATCGTTCATGCATGTTTTGTCAACAAATAACTTAAAAAGAGGCATATGATTTCTTTATTACTTGGTTCATCAGGTTAATAAGTGCTATTTGACCTCCGAAGGGCTTTAAAAATGGTGATAAATGCAGCTATTATTTCTATTGATTCCGGCTTGCAAAGTTGTGTCATAATTCTTTTTTTCCAGCCAGAGGCAGGTAACCCTTTAAAGCTAAGCGAGAGATTTTGATTTCAATAAATTCAGTCCCGCTTTCGGCGGGATTAAGATTCCTCATCACGCCACAGCGTGATTCGGAATGACGGGATGGTGTACTTTTTGCGAGACCATCAATCTTCAAACAATCAACACATTAAATAAAGCTTAAATTTGACATAATCTTTTTCATAAGCTATGTTGACCCTGCAGAAAAAATGATTAGAGTTTATTACTAAATAAAAAAATTGAAACCCATCCTGTTTTAAGTGTTAGGCATCAAGAAACATCTGCCTTATTTTGACCCTTATTTTAAATACTTAAAGCACAGGCATTAAAAAATAGCACATACCGCATAAGGCCTGAAGCCTTTGCGAAATGTTCAATCCGCCAGAGGCGGACGAGGGTTTGATTCTCCGCCCCTTGGGGCGTTCAATGATTTTTATGATACCCCGCTGCTTGCGGCGTGGCAGTTCATTTATGAAGGTTTTATAAAAACTGAAATGTTCATGTTTGACATTGTACGTCAAAAATTTCCTATTTTATCAAGGAGTAAAAATATGTCCCAGGAAACTTCAAACAGTTTATTTAGCGGTGCATCTCAGTACGTACTGGATGAAGAATTGGCCAAGATAGTTAATATTTCAATGGCCCTTGAAATGCCATTATTACTCAAAGGAGAGCCTGGCACAGGCAAAACCATGCTTGCGCATGCAATTTCTGAGGCCCTTAACATGAAACTTATAGTTTTAAATGTTAAGTCCAGCATGAAACTTGTGGAGGCCCTTTACCAGTATGATACTCTTACCAGGTTGAATGACAGCCGTTTTGGTGACTCATCAAGGAATGTCAGCAATATCGAGGAATATATTAAGATGGGCAAAATAGGCCAGTCTTTTGTTGCAGATGAAAAGGTAGTGCTGCTTATCGATGAAATCGATAAGGCAGATACCGATTTTCAGGATGATATGCTTGATGTGCTCGATCAGATGGAATTCGATATCATTGAAATTGATAAGACTATAAAGGCAAAAAACAGGCCTGTTATTATAATTACTTCCAATGCAAAAAAGAGTCTTTCAGATCCATTTTTAGGACGATGCAACTTTCACCATATTGCCTTTCCGGAACCTGATATGATGAATGAGATTGTAAAAGTCCACTTTCCGGATATTGACAGAGAACTGCTGGAACATTCTGTAAGGGCCTTTTACAAGATGCGAGAGTTGAGGAATGTCGAAAAAAAACCCGCAACAAGAGAATTAATTAACTGGATCAGGGCTCTCAAGGCAGACCCTGATTTCAGGATCAAAGACCTTGTAAAAGGCAACCTGCCATATCTGGGCGTCCTCTTTAAAAAGAGCCCGGATTATGCCGTTGCTATGAATTCAGTTTCAAGGATGAGCAGGTTTTAATCTATACCCATAAAATCTTTTATTCACATATTCCAAAGAACTTGAAAGACATTGTCATATTAATATCAATTGCGCAACAACTGATTAATCATGTTTACCAATTTTTTCTATTTACTGAAACAGGTGGGCATTCCCGTTACCCCCACATCCTTTTTGAGGTTACAAAAAGCACTCAGTATGGGGCTTATTACCTCTGTTGATGATTTTTATACTGCCGCACGCACAATCCTTGTCAAAAATGAGAGATATTTTGATCTTTATGACCAGGTATTTGCACACCATTTTAAAGGTGCTGAACTGAAGGAGCCGGAAGAATACGAATTATCTGAAATAGCCAGGGCCATGCTGGATCAATGGCTGAAAGATCCCAAAGGGCTTGCAAAGGCCATGGGCATCGATGAAGACAAGCTGAATAAAATGACGCCGGAGGAGCTGATCAAGTATTTTCTTGATCGGCTGAAAGAACAGACCGAGGAACATCATGGCGGTGGAAAATGGATAGGAACCGGAGGCACATCACCTGTCGGCCATTCCGGTTATCATCCCGGCGGAATGAGGGTTGGAGGAATTTCCAGAAACAAATCGGCAACGAAAGTAGCCATGGACAGGAGATACAGGGATTACTCCCAGGATGGCCCGCTTACTCAGTCTCAGATGGGAGAAGCCCTGAAAAGGCTCAGGAATCTTGTGCCGGTAGGTCCAAAGGATGTACTCGATATAGATAACACGATATATCAGACAATGAAGAATGCCGGGGAAATAGAAATCGTCTTTGAGAGGAGCTTGAAAGATCGTCTCAAGGTCATTCTGGCCATTGACAACGGCGGATGGTCCATGGAACCATACATAGGTGTACTCCAAACCCTTTTTAACTATGCCCGGGCTCAGTTCAAGGACCTCAAGACTTTTTTCTTTCACAACACCATCTACGAGAAACTCTGGGAAGATCCACCAAGAGTGAGAAAGCCGTTCAAGGTTACGGAACTTGTAAGGCTGGATCCTGAAACCAGGTTTATTATAGTAGGCGATGCAAGCATGGCGCCTTACGAGCTTATGGCAAAAAACGGATCAATACACTGGGAAGAACAATCAGGTGAGCCCAGCTATAACAGACTTCAGTTTATTGCCCAGACATTTCCCTACTCTGTGTGGCTGAATCCAACACCTGTCAATGAGTGGCAATATACACGCACTATCAGTATTATCCGCGAAGTATTTCCCATGTTTGAACTGACAATAGACGGACTTGAGCAGGCAGTGAATTATTTGATTCGCAAGAATTAGCAAGGTGGGTTTAAATTTAATGCCTCTAAATAACTCACCTATAACAAAAGAGAACATGGAAATATATCTTGAACCTACATTCACTATTGATTCTGATAACCCGAAAATAATTGAAACCGCGAAAAGCCTGACACAAGGATGTTCGGATGACAGGGAAAAGGCGGTAAAACTATTTTATTTTGTCAGGGATTCGATCCCTTATAATATTTACATGATATCCGTCTTCATCGAGGACTTTAAGGCTTCCAGGGTGCTTGAATGGGGAAAGGGATACTGTGTTCAGAAGGCGGTTCTCCTTACCGCACTTGGCAGGGCGGCGGGAATACCGTGCCGTCTTGAATTTGCCAGGATTAAAAATCACAAAGTACCTAAACACCTTTTTGAAATGATAGGGACTAATATCTTTCCCAGGCACGGCTATAACCAGTTTTTTCTGGACGGCAAATGGGTCAGTGCCGTAACTGCATTCGACAAGGATTTGTGCGAAAGGATCGGCCTTAAAACAGTGGAGTTCGATGGGAAAACAGATGCTATCCTTCACGAAAAAGACCTCAATGGTGAGCCCCACATTGAATATCTTGAAAAATTCCCCCCGCAACAGGACATTCCCTTTGAATGGCTTGCAGAAGCCGTCTCCAAATTAGTAGGCACTGACAAAAGGCCCTGGCTGACAAAAGAGTACTAGGATATCATCTCACCCCTTTTTCAACTGATTCTCCATCTCTGACCCATAACCCATAACATATTACCTGTTTCTTATCAATTTCCTGTTGATCTCTCCTTATATATTCATGTATTTCATATCCATGGAACTAAAGTCTTATCTGAAAAATCTTGCTCATTTTATTCCTCTCAAGAAATACTTTATCCGGAACCGCTGGGCAATTTTAGCAGGGCTGTTGAGCCTCCTGATTGTGGACTTTCTTCAACTGATTATCCCTCTTGTTATCAAGAAGGCAATTGACCTATTAACTACACAAATAGCAACATCCCTGATACTTTTAAAATATGGCCTCATTATCCTTTCAATTGCATCAGTGATAGGTCTATTTCGCTTTATCTGGAGATATCTCATACTCGGCAATGCCAGAAGGATTGAACAAAGCCTTAGAAACGAAATGTATGCCAATCTTCAGACCCTGCCGCTTTCATTTTATCAAAAGACAAATATCGGAGACCTTATGGCCAGGGCAATTAATGATGTTATGGCGATTCGCATATCCTGCGGGATGGGTCTCGTTGCATTGATCGACGGCATAGTCCTTGGTATTGCTGCCGTAGGATTCATGGTTTCCATCAACTGGAAGCTGACTCTTATTTCCCTGATTCCCGCCCCCATAATCATCACCGTAACCAGGATTCTTACAAAGCGGATGTCGTCGGGCTTTGAATCTGTCCAGAAGACCTTTGCCGACCTGACGGAACGCGTCAGGGAGGCATTTGCAGGAATCAGGGTAACCAAGGCATATAACCGGGAACAATGGGAATATCAGAAGATAAAACAGGAAGGAAACAGATATATCTCTGTCAACCTGAAGCTGTCAAAGTCTCTTGCGCTTTTTTTCCCTCTTATGGCGATTCTGACAAATATCAGCCTTGTTGTTGTGATAGGACTTGGAGGACGGTATACGATCTCAGGAAATATCACTACAGGAGACTTTGTAGCCTTTATCACATATCTCAACCTCCTGACCTGGCCAATGATGGCAATGGGATGGGTATCAAACCTTGTACAGAGAGGCTCAGCCTCAATGCGAAGGATTAACAGGATACTTGAAGAAGTATCCGAAATCAGGGATCCGGCTCAATCACTCGAGGTTTCCGGCATACGCGGGAATATCTTAATCAAAGGCCTCTGGCTCAGATATTCTGAACAGAAGGAGTGGGCATTAAGAGATATCAACATGGAATTGAAGGCCGGGGATACGGCAGCAATAGTGGGCAGGGTGGGATCGGGAAAGACAACACTCCTGCAGGCACTGCCGCGGCTTTTGAACATACCGGCCGGGACTGTATTCGTAGGCGGCAATGATATATATCAGATGCCTTTAAAAATACTCAGACAGAATATCGGATTTGCAACACAGGAGGCCTTCATCTTTTCCGATACTGTACGGAATAATGTAATATTCGGCAGGGAAGGCATTTCGGAAAAACACCTTGAAATGGTACTACATGCCGCCGGTATACTCGAAGACATTCAGGGTTTTGAAAACGGGCTGGACACAATGCTTGGCGAGAGGGGTATAACCCTTTCCGGGGGCCAGAGGCAGCGATTGACCATAGCACGTGCTGTCCTTGCTGACCCCCTGATCCTAATACTGGACGATGCACTTTCCATGGTGGACACAGACACTGAAGAACATATTCTCAACCAGATCCTCGAATTGAGACACGACAGGACCAACCTGATAGTCTCTCACAGGGTTTCAACCATCAGCCGGGCAAGCCGGATTTTTGTATTTGAAATGGGACAGGTTATTGAGCAGGGCACACATGAAGAGCTCCTCAAACTCGGAGGGATATATTCCGAACTCTATGAAGAACAACTGCTTGACCGTGAACTGGAGATCGGAGTCAGTTAGCAATGTACGGTGACTATGGATATATGGAAGAAGGTAAACTTGGCAAGCCTTATGACTTCAGGCTTCTTAAAAGGCTGTCATGCTATGCTCTTCCTTATAAAAAGACCTTTGCTACCGCCCTTCTCCTCACTATCCTGATTACTCTTTTTGACCTGGCAGTCCCCTATGTAACCAAGATAGCCATTGATCGCTATATACTTGCATCCTGGTACCGCATCCGCACAGAAAACCTTACTGACTCAAAGGTAAAAGATACCCTGAACCGGTATAATCATCTGCTTAAAAAAACCCGGGAAGGAGATTCATATTTTATCTCAAACCTGAACATGAAAAAACTGGACCCGGCTGATCTGCATATCCTTAAAAGCCGACGCATCGTATCCACAGACCGATTCTACAGGACAGATGCGGTTCATTATAAATCTGAAATTCCTTTAAAAAAGGAAATAAGTCCTTATGTGCTGGCCGACGGGTCCCTGCTTGTTCCCCACAGCCAGATGACGGGCATAAGTAAATCAGACCTTCTTAAACTGAGGGCCGGGGATATAAGGGGAGTGACACTTGTTGCCGTCATATTTTTTGTGCTTATACTCCTTTCCTTTGCATTGAGCTATTTCGAATTCTATCTCCTTGAATTCACAGGACAGCATATCATGCAGGACATTCGGATGACACTCTTCCAGAAGATGCAGTCACATGCCGTGCGGTTTTTTAATCATAATCCTGTAGGACGGTTAGTCACAAGGATAACAAATGACATTGAAAACCTGAATGAAATGTTCAAGTCGGTCTTTGTCACTGTATTCAAAGACATCTTTATACTGACAGGCATCCTGATAATACTGCTGGTGATGAACTGGCGCCTTGCCCTGGTCTGCTTTACACTCATACCTGTTATATTCGGCCTTACCTTCCTGTTCAGCACCATCGCAAGAGAAGCATTCAGACAGCTCAGGGCAACTGTTTCAAAAATCAACTCCTTTCTTCAGGAGAGGATTTCCGGTATGCGCATTATTCAGCTCTTTGTCAGAGAAGCCTGCCAGATGGAGATGTTTACGGAAATCAATCACGAAAATTTCCTTGCAGGCATGAAACAAATACGAGTTTTTGCCATTTTTATGCCGTTAATGGAGCTGATGTCATCTCTCGGCATAGGACTGGTCATCTGGTATGGAGGGGGTAAAGTTATACAGAACCAGTTGACCCTTGGAGCGCTGGTTGCCTTCATAGGATATATACAGATGTTTTTTAAACCCATCAGGGACATTTCCGAAAAGTACAACATCATGCAGTCGGCCATGGCCTCTACTGAACGCATATTCGAATTCATGGATCTCAAAGATGAGATACCTGAACCCGAAATTCCTTCAATTGCGGGCGAAGTTAAAGGCCACCTCGAATTCAGAAATGTATCATTTTCCTATGAAGAGAATAATCCGGTGCTCCACGATATTTCATTTGAGGTAAAGCCGGGTGAAACGATTGCCATTGTGGGATCCACAGGATCAGGCAAAACCACACTGGTCAACCTTATAGAGCGGTTCTATGACCCTGACAGCGGATCAGTGTATCTGGACGGTATTGATATCAGGAGATGGCCGAAAAAAAAGCTGAGGAACAGCATAGGCCTGTGCATGCAGGATGTATTTATTTATGCAGGCAGCATTACGGATAATATTTCCCTGGGAATGGAAGTAATAGACGAGAAACAGGTTGAAAAGGCTGCATATCAGGCAAACGCCCTGCAATTTATCCAAAGGCTTCCTGACGGATTCAGGCATGAAATAGGTGAAGGAGGTTCCACCATTTCAGCAGGAGAGCGACAGCTTCTATCTTTTGCCCGGGCACTGGTCAAAAATCCGCGCATACTGATACTTGATGAAGCCACTTCCAGCATTGACCCTGAAACAGAACGCCTCATCAGGGAGGCCGTTATACGTATAACAGCAAAAAGAACCACTATTATTATTGCCCACAGGCTTTCCACCATAAGGCATGCTGACCGTATACTGGTCATGCATCACGGAAGGATCATAGAGCAGGGAAACCATAAACAGCTCATGAATATCAGGGGGGTGTATTATAAGCTTAACAAAACAGGAACAGGAAAGGATTGATGCAGTGCAGTCAATAAGTTGCTGGCAATAACAGGCTGGAGTTCTCCCGAACTTGATTCGGGGCCCGAAATTTTACCAGCCTGTGTTTTTGGCTGGTTTACCAGCCTGTGTTTTTGGCTGGTTTACCAGCCTCCAGCCGGGATATTTTTTAATTTTGACACAGTCTCGAAAGCCAGAATCTGAGAAACATGCTTGACGGAAAAGCCATGTGATGTCATCGTTGCAAATACTCATAGTATTCTATAGAATTAACGTTGAGAGGTTATAGATATGAACAAAAAAGCGCTCTTGTTAATACTGATTATCTGTGTAGCTCTCGGAGCGGCTTATTTCACCTGGCAGCGGCATAATGACGAAACAGGAACAGCCGGAGAGGAACAGGCTCTCACCACTTTTGGTAATGTAGATATACGGAAAGTTGATCTCGGTTTCCGGGTGGAAGGTCGGCTTGAGCAGGTGTATTTTGAGGAAGGAGATATAGTGAATGCAGGCGATTTGGTGGCAATTCTGGATGGAAAGCCTTTCGAGGAAGAAATTGCATTGCGAAAAGCCGAACTTCACTCGTCCCAGTCTGACCTGGAACGGCTTCAGGCAGGCTTCAGAACTCAGGAGATCAAAGTTGCGCGTGCAGTTGTGGTAGAAAGGCAGGTCACATTGAATAACCTCCAAACAGAACTTACGAGACGGCAGGCTCTTGTCAATGAAGGAGCTGTTTCCCGCCAGTCATTCGACGATATCAAGGCACAAAGAGACGAGGCCCTGGCCAGGCTGGAGAGCGCCCGTGAAGAACTCGCCCTGCTGGAGGAAGGATACAGAAAAGAGGATATATCCAGGGCACAGGCACAGGTTGAGTCCAGAGAGGCTCAGCTGCAGATCGCCAGAATAAAACTGGATGATGCGCGCTTGGTTGCTCCCTCCCCGGGAACCGTACTTATACGTGTTTTGGAACCTGGTTCAATAGTACGTGTAGGGCAGACCGTAATGACTCTTTCAATATCCGATCCGGCCTGGGTTCGCGCTTATGTTGCCGAGCCTGATCTTGGGAAAATATATCCCGGGATGAAAGCGAAGATTTACACTGACAGCCGTCCTGACCAGCCGTATCAGGGACACATCGGGTTTATCTCTCCGGAAGCGGAATTTACTCCTAAAAACGTTGAAACTCCGGAACTTCGTACACGGCTTGTTTACCGCTTCCGTGTCATAGTTGATAATCCTGATCAGGGCCTGCGACAGGGCATGCCGGTGACCGTGAAGCTTTTGCGGGAAAATGCTGACAGGGAACACCATTCAATCAATGTGGAAAAAACAGAATGACTCCGGCCTCAATTTCAGTCGTACATCTAAATTACATGTTCGAACGTTCAAAAACATTGGCATTGAGTGACATTAACGCAGAAATCTACCCGGGCAGAATTACAGGTCTTGTGGGACCTGACGGAGCCGGGAAGACAACTCTCATGCGCCTTATGGCAAGCCTGCTCGTACCCGGCCAGGGACAGATCACAACGTGCGGATACGATACACGAAGCGAACCCGTCCCTATCCGGGAGTGCATCGGCTACATGCCCCAGCGATTCGGCCTCTACGAGGACCTCTCAGTTATCGAAAACCTGCGTCTTTACGCCGACCTGCGGGCTGTCTTCGGGAACGAGCGCGAAGAAGCCTTTGAACGACTCCTCACCTTCACCGATTTGAAGGGGTTCACAAACAGACTCGCCGGTCGTCTCTCTGGCGGCATGAAACAAAAGCTCGGCCTTGCATGCGCCCTGATCCGTAAACCTCTGGTACTGCTCCTCGACGAACCCAGCGTGGGCGTTGATCCCATCAGCCGCCGCGAGCTCTGGGGCATGGTGCGCGAACTTGCCGATGAAAAAATGGCGGTGGTATGGAGCACAGCGTACCTGGACGAGGCAAATCAGTGCGACGAGGTAATGCTGCTTAACAAAGGCAAGATGCTCTTCAGCGGCACCCCGGAGAACCTGACTCATCGTGTGGGGGGACGCGTGGTACAGGTGCGCGGTGTGTCAGTGGAAGCAAAACGCCCGACGCTGGCACGCCTTCTCGATCACCCGGACGTGCTCGATGGAATCGTACAGGGTGCGGCTCTCCGGCTGCTCCTGCGAGAAGAGTCGGGTATCGAAGCATCTCAGATGGACCTGCCCCACGGAGCAGAGTTGAGCCATGTTCCACCGAACTTCGAGGACGCCTTCATGGACATTCTCGGTGGCGGCCCCGGCGGCAGGTCAGCACTGGCTGAGAGATACGATACACTTACCGATGACGGGGAGCCGGTCGTGGTAGCGGAAGGACTCACCAAACGTTTCGGCGACTTTACCGCTGTCCGTGACAACAGCTTTTCGATCCGGCGCGGAGAAATTTTCGGTCTCCTCGGCCCCAACGGAGCGGGGAAAAGCACGACATTCAAGATGATGTGCGGGCTCCTTAAGCCGACAGAGGGCATCGGCAAGGTGGCAGGTATTGACCTTCGCCACTCTGCGGGCAAGGCTCGCAACCGCCTCGGCTACATGGCCCAGAAATTCAGTCTTTACGGCGACCTCTCGGTCAGTGAGAATCTACGTTTCTTCTCCGGCGTGTATGGATTACGCGGCGGCGAGCAACGGAAGGCCATCGATCAAATGATCGATGTATTTGAACTGAGCGCATACGTGGCGACGCGGGCGGGTGACCTGCCGCTCGGCTTCAAGCAGCGCCTATCCCTGTCATGCGCCATGATGCACAGGCCGGATCTGCTATTCCTTGATGAGCCCACAAGCGGTGTTGACCCGATAACGCGCCGTGAGTTCTGGAACCACATCAACGGCCTTGTACAGAAAGGCGTCACGGTCCTGGTTACAACCCACTATATGGATGAGGCCGAGTACTGCGATCGCATCGGGTTGATTTACAGAGGCGAGAAGATCGCCGAGGGCACCCCGGAGGAACTGAAGCAGAAAGTTGCCAGTGATGAGAATCCTGATCCAACGCTTGAAGATGCCTTTATCAGTCTGGTTCACTCATCTGACGCGGAAAGGAGCAGGGTTGAATGAAATCCCACGCTTTAATTCGCATTAAGGCCCTGATCCTGAAAGAATCGCGCCAGATGCTGCGTGATCCCAGCAGCATACTGATTGCCTTTGTGCTGCCCGCGATCCTGCTGGTACTGTTCGGCTATGGCGTAAACATGGACGCACAGAATATCTCACTTGGTGTCGCTATGGAGAGCAACGACCCGGCCTCACAGCGTCTCGTACAGACCTTTCAGTCCACATCTTACTTCGACGTCGAAGTGGCCCGGGACCGGCGGGAACTGCTCGGCAAAATAACAAGCGGCAACTTGCGCGGCCTCGTCATTATTCCACAGGACTTCGCAAGCAGGCTGGCTTCAAAGGATGCAAGCCCTATTCTGGTCATCACTGATGCAAGTGAGACAAATACAGCCAACTTCGTGCGGAACTATTCCGCCGGAGTGCTGAGAGTCTGGCAAATGGCGGAAGCCCGTGAACAGGGGAATGAAACCAGTGCCAGAATTAGTCTGGAACCGCGCTTCTGGTACAATGCCGAGCTCGAGACCCGTAATGCGCTCATACCGGGCAGCCTCGCTATCGTCATGGCGATCATAGGTACACTGCTAACATCACTTGTGGTGGCACGGGAGTGGGAGCGTGGCACCATGGAAGCGCTTCTCTCAACACCCGTCAGCCCGATCGAAATGCTCATCGCCAAGACCGTCCCCTACCTCGCATTGGGGTTCCTTTCACTGATCGGAACGGTGGCTGTCGTCATCTTCCTCTTTGAAGTGCCGTTTCGCGGCGGTTTCCCGGCACTCATGCTGGCCGGGGGAGCATTCCTTCTCAGTGCTCTCGGACAGGGTCTGCTTATCTCAACAATCACAAAGAACCAGTTCGTAGCCAGCCAGGGTGCCTTAATTACGGCGTTTCTTCCCGCGTTCCTGCTATCCGGCTTCATTTTCGAGATTGCCTCGATGCCCTGGCTTGTCCGCCAGATTACGCGCATTATACCGGCCCGCTACCTGGTAACAAACTTAAAGACGCTCTTCCTTGTGGGCGACGTGTGGGCGGTGCTGATCCCTAACGTCCTGTTCCTGCTTATTATCGGCGCGCTCTTTTTCATAATCACTTTACGCAAGTCACCTCGTAGATTGGAGTCTGACTGATGCTATCCCGTCTGCGCTCTTTAATTATCAAGGAACTCCTGGCCGCACTTAAAGACCCTAAGGCCCGCGTTGTGCTCATCGTGCCGCCGCTCCTTCAGGCTCTCCTTTTCTCCTTTGCCATTACGCTGGAAGCTAACAACCTGACACTGGCCGTCCATAATCTTGATGGTGGTAAATGGGGCTCGGAACTGGTTCAGCGCCTCAGTGCCTCGCGAACCTTTACAGAAGTCTTTGCCGTTGAGAGTGAGAAGCAGATCACCCGCGCACTGGACGAGCAACAGGCCATTGCAGTGCTTTCGATCCCACAGGATTTCTCCAGGGCCATAGAGAATGAGACACCAGTCAGCGTTCAACTTCTCCTGGACGGGCGAAAGACCAACACAGCGCAGATTGTCGCGGGATACACGTTACAGATAGTTGCCTCGCTCCAGGAAGAACTGGCAGGCGGGCAGCAAGGCAACGTTATCCTGATCGAGCGTAATTGGTTCAACCCGAACCTGGACTACAAGTGGTTCACTGTGCCGTCTCTGGTGGTGATCCTCTCAACGCTCATCGCGTTGCTGGTTACGGCGATGTCCGTAGCGCGTGAGCGGGAAGTCGGCACCTTCGAACAGCTCCTGGTTTCTCCGCTGCGCCCTGCGGAAATCCTCCTCGGAAAAGCCGGAGCTGCACTCCTTATTGCGATGGTGGAGGCCACAGGCATCATTCTTATCGGCGTTTATGGTTTCAAAATCCCCTTTCAGGGTTCGCTTCTGCTGTTATACGGCTCAATGGCCATCTTCCTGCTATCGATCATCGGTGTCGGGCTTTTCATCAGTTCCCTTTCCACGACCCAGCAGCAGGGAATACTCGGTGCATTCACTTTTATGGTTCCAGCGGTTGTTCTCTCCGGCTTTGCGACGCCCATCGAGAATATGCCGCACTGGCTCCAGGTTATCTCGCTGGGTAACCCCTTACGGTGGTTCATGTTGATTGTGCGTGGAATATTCCTTAAGGGAATGCCTGCCACCGACGTTATCTCGAACACCTGGCCTATGGCTGTCATTGCGGTCGTGACCCTAAGTGCCGCTGCTGTCCTTTTTCGAAAACGAATGGAGTGAAATAAAAAGGCAAAGTCTCCTGATGACTGTTAGTTTATATTTTTTTATCTCTTCAGCTCCGCTTTTAAATTGGGCATGGCAGGCTATTTCATCTATTAGCTCAGGATTTGATCCGGATTTCTCTCGTTAGATTTTCTGCAAAATCACATCCTGAACCCAAAGAACAGCCAGACGTGAGTAGTCTTAAAAAACGCCGGCTTTTAAAAATTCATCTCAATGCCATTGTTCGGTAATCTGTCAATCATACGATAAAGATCCAGAAAAGCAATATGAGCAGCGAAATTAACGTCACCGGGATTCCAACTATTGCGTGCTGGGAAAATGATATTTTTATATCAAAATTCGCTGCCTGTTCCACGACTATCAGATTTGCTATGCTGCCCAGCAAAAACAGGTTCCCTGCAAAAGTACTCGACACTGCCAGAGTATACCACTGGGCATGTTCAAGAGGATCAAGAAAACTGATGAGCAACATTGTAGCAGGCACATTGCTGAAAAGGTTGCTTGTTATCGCTGATATTCCGGTCAATATGGGCAGGTTATGCAGATTCATCCCCATATTGGAGAGTTGTTTCATCACAATGTCCAGATAACCGCTCTGGGAAATGCCATGGATGATTATAAAAAGGGCACAGAATAATGTGATCAGGTGCCAGTCCACCAGCCCCATAATATCTCTGGTCTTCATCTTTCGACTGCATAATAATATTCCGGCAATGCCGATGGCTGAGAATTCTCTTGGTATTGAAGAAAAAAACAACGATATGAGTATCAGAATCGCAAAGATTCCTTTTGAGGTCTGCCATTTGTTAAAGGGCTGACGGGGCTGTTCCTGTTCAACGGTCTCTTTCTTCCGGCTATAGAATTTTTGCCGGTATATCCACAAGATGATCAGATAGCCGGAGATAAGGGCGAGAAGCGATGGCGGACTGCACCAGAAAAAGAATTTTGAAAAACTCAGATGTCCGGTTTGACCAATCAGCATATTCTGCGGGTTTCCGATGATTGTCGCCGCTGAGCCGATATTGCTTGAAACTGCGAGTCCGATAAGAAACGGCAAAGGATTCAGACCTGCTTCTATCAAAGAGAGGGCCAGTATGGGAGTAAATGCAAAACACACAATGTCATTTGCCAGCAGTGCGGACAACAAAGCGCTGACAAGCATGGTAATCAGTAAAAAAAGACGAGGATGGGTATAATAAGGGACAATTTTCAGTGCAACCCAGGTATAAAAGCCGCCAAGTCGGAGCTGCGCGGAAATAATCATTAAAGAGTAAAGCAGAAGAATTGTCGGCAGATTTATCGATCCTACGGCACCTTCTATCGTAACAACGCCGAAAACCATCATGGCAATTGCTCCAAGAAGTGCAACACCTACCCGATCAATAATAAGCCCCGGGATTTTCCCAAGGGCTATGCCAAAATAGGCAATACAAAAAATGGTTATCGCCAGCATACAGATATCAGATGATTTTCCTTTTTACAGTGTCATATTATCCGATAGTTTGAACAGGCTTTGGACTGTTCAGGATTTGAAACCGTATCATGTTTGAAGACATTAAAGAGAAAATTATTAACAGTCAACAACAGACATGATCCCTTCACAACCATTCTGATCGCCAATTAAATTTTTAAAGAATGCCCCACTTTACACTTCAACCTTAACGGCCTTTTTTGATATTAAAAACATTGGTTTAAGCCAAAAAAGCAATGCAATTTTTTATAATATTGGCATCATATTAAACACTTGCCGCAATCCGACCCCATTCCACATTCCAGCATAGAAATCTGTTCAAAAACTCTTTCCATTGATCTCATGTATAGAAAGCAGGCGATTTCGCAAGGCCGGTCCGCACTGATTTTCTGCTGCAATTTATTGATGGGCCTTTTATGAGTTTACATGCTCCGCTTCCGCATGTAATTTCAATCCAAGTGCGCCAACAACCTTAAGTATTGTGTCAAAACCTGGTGTTCGTTCTCCAGAAAGGGCTTTATAAAGGCTTTCGCGTGACAAACCTGCATCACGCGCTACTTGTGTCATGCCTTTGGCCCGGGCAATATCCCCTAAGGCTTTAGCAATAAATGCAGCATCACCATTAGCTTCCTCAAGACAGGCTTCAAGATAAGCGGCCATTTCCTCTGGAGTGCGAAGGTGTTCAGCGACGTCATAACGGGTTGTTCTGGTTTTTGCCATGTTTTTACTCCTATAAATCTCGGGAAAGAAGTAAGGCGGTTTTGATGTCCTTGGACTGGCTTTTTTTATCGCCACCAGCTAAAAGGACGATCACCTTTTGTCCCATTTTTTTGAAATAAACCCGGTAGCCGGGTCCGTAATCAATCCGCATTTCCGACACACCTTCCCCAACTGGCTTGATGTCTCCCGGGTTTCCAACCGCTAATCTTTCGATCCGGACAAGGATACGAGAACGAGCACGAATATCTTGTAACCCATCGATCCATTTACTAAAAATATCGGTTTTGCGAATTTCAATCATGGCAACATTGTAGCCTATAGGCTACATTTGTCAAGAAAAATATAGGTTCTTGGTAAATCTCAATACCCTGGCTAACAGGTGTGAGGGCGCGTTTTCCGCCTAAAAATGGGTAAAGTCTACTGTTGACAGTAAATTGCTATTTTCCTTTACCTTATTTAGCACTACTCTTGAGTCTGACCTTTCAAGAAATTTTCTCTATTAATTTTTCAGGATTTAAGACCGTATCCTGTATTAAAGTACATTGAAAAGAAAATGATTAAGAGTCAACAGCAGACGTGACCCCTTGACAAGGACAATAATGTTCGGTGCGATAATAAGAAAGTTTCTTGCAAGATCGGAGTCCTCTTCATAGGTCTTGTTAAAGTAAGCCCAGGCGAGGATAAGGCTCATAACCTTTGTTTTACCGCTGCCTGTTGCCATCTTGACTACCAGTCTGCGCCATTCTTCATCAAACATCCCGGCAGAAACGGCCTGTGATGAATCGTAGCGGAGAAGGTCGTATTTATCCTTGATCTTAACAACATCATAAAGATAGACGACTGTTTCAACCGCCTCTCTCTGGGCGTAGTAATACTTAAAGGGGGCCACTGAACCGTCGGCCTGCGGGATAAGATGCTCGGTTTTAAACCACCAGTTCAGAAGAGAAACACTCGTGTTACTCGCCCCCTCATAACCTTTTTCACGCCATGAATGAACTTCCCTGCGGAGGATATGGACAAGCGGAGGAAGAAGCTTTTCATAACTGGATTCCCGCAGCGCTTCGTCAGCCGGAAACCAGCGGATATCAGGATTAAGAATTTCGTAGGGAGAAGAGGGAAAATCAGGATGTATGGCCATTACTTACCACCTTCTAACTTTTTTATCGAATTGTCAGAAATCAGGAGTTTCATCTGCTGTATGGCAATCCGGTTCAATTTGCCAAGCCGATCGTTCTGGTGAAACCCCTCTTTTATAAAATGCGCATTCAGGTTTTCCAGATTGGCAAGGCATACCAGTTGAGAAACATTGGCATAATCGCGGATGTTGCCTTTCAAATCAGGGTTTATATCTCTCCATTCTTTGGCAGTCGTTCCAAACAGTGCCATATTCAGGACATCCGCTTCAGATGCATAGACAAGATTAATCTGATCTTTGGTCAGTTCAGGCGGTATGAGATGTTCTTTAATGGCGTCAGTATGGATGCGGTAGTTTATTTTTGTCAGGTTTCGTCGAATATCCCAGCCAAGTTTTTCCCGTTCCTGGTCTTTAAGCCGTTGGAACTCCTTGATAAGGTATAGTTTAAATTCCACCGATATCCAGGAGGCAAATTCAAAGGCAATATCCTTGTGGGCATAGGTTCCTCCATATCTGCCCGGTTTGGAAACAATACCGATTGCGCCTGTTGTCTCAATCCACTGTTTTGGTGTCAATGTAAAACTGTTCAGGCCCGACTGCTTTCTAAACCCGTCGAATTCGACGGGTTTAAAACCCGGATTGTTAAGCTGCTCCCATATCCCTAAAAATTCAATAGTATTGCGGTTTCTTAGCCAGTTGCGAATCAGATCGTCGCTGCGGTCTTCATTTTTATATTTTGCGATATCGGTAATACAGATATAGTCTTCTTCATTTTGGCTAAAAATAGTAATTTCAGTTCCCTTGACCTCTAATTTTGCCATTATTTCTTCCCCCCGACAGTCACTTCTGCGATCTTCATCGTGTCGTTTCCGAAAATATCCACCACCTTGACGGCAATTTTATATCTTCCCGGCGGAGATTCATGAAAAACACTTTTCAAATCAAGAGAGCGGTCTTTTTTGGTCCGGAAGGACTGCCACTCGTTCTCAAAGATAAAATCTCCAGTCCAGCGCTCTTCCATCTCTCCTGTATCTTCATTGGGTACACGAATAATCTCGCGCTTGCTTTCAAAGTCAAAATCAACCGACCAGTAATCGATCCAGTCAGTCCATTTTCCGGTGAGGATTGTAGGGCACAACTGGAGCATTATTTTTAAGTTCATGGGCTGCTTTTCCTTTAGATGTTTACATTCATAAGTAAGGCTTTGCCGGATATTCTCTATTTACTGTTCAGGATTTGAGACTGTATCCTTTATAAAAGAGATTGAAATGAAAATGGTTAAAAGTCAACAGCAGTCCTGCCCCTTCACAAACATTCAGATCGCCAATCAAATTTTTAAAGAATGTTCCTTTTAGAATTAGACCTCGAATCTTCACTATTTTTTTGTACGTAGGCATTTTATATATACATGGCCGGTCGCATAGCTGTCTGCTAAAGCTCTATGTTTACCATATGTTTTAATGTCAAAATGCCGCACAAGGGTTTGAAGCTTGTGATTAGCAAGATGGGGCATTTTTTTTCTGCTTAGATGAAGAGTATCAATTAATTCGTTATCAATCCGATAGCCCAACTCATTCGCATATTTTTTTAAGAATCCCATATCGAATGAAGAATTATGGCAAACAAGTTTTGCCTCTCCTATAAATTCAATAAATTCATTAAAGATTTCATTAATAGTTGGAGCATTAAAAACCATACGATCATCTATTCCGGTAATTTTAGTTATATTATACGGAATTGGAACTTTTGGATTAACCAATGTTGAAAAATTGTCCACCACTTTAGCATCCTTAAATTTCACAGCAGCCATTTCTATTATATGATCATTATTGGCACTAAACCCTGTTGTCTCAATATCAATAGATACAAATTCGCCACCGGTTCTTTCCCTTCTTATTGTCAAATTCCTGCTTACTTGAAATCCAGGATGCTGTTTATTATGGCATGAATGGCAAAGAGTAATCAAATTATTCGGATGATTGCTACCATACTTATCTATTGGGATTATATGATGAACATGGAGCTCAACATTTTTTCCATATTTAGAACAAATTTTACATCTGTAGCCATCCTGTCTTTTAATATTATCTCTTAATTTAAGCATAAATTTCTCATCAGGGCGTGAATATTTTGTCTTTCCTGCCAGCAAATTGTGATTGTAGGCCCTAATGTATTTCAAATATTTTTTGTCAGTTGAATCTAGGCTATCTTTATAAGCTGACCTCGTTGGAGAACTCCAACGGCTTGAAAAAATATTTCTTTTGACAAAAAACGACGTTAATTCCCGCGGCATATATTCACCAGAAAGTAATTTATTATAATTATCTTTTATTTCATGTTTAATTTCAGACTGATATTTTGCTAACTTAGACTCATATGACGCATTTTCAAGTAGTAACATACTATTGAAAACTTCCTGTATTTTTCTCTCACGCTTTTCTTTGCTAAATAGCGAGGTAACTATAGATCCTAAAAACGATTCTTGTGCGGTTACATATGAATAAGCCTTCCCCCTGATATTTTCTTTATTAGGCCTTTCAGGGGGCTTCCTAGAATACCTTTTTATGATGTCCATCAAGTGCTCTTCAATTTCTTGAGGATCTATTGGTGTATCTTGCAATAAAGTTACACACCATTGGCAGATATTTATTCGGTCAGACCTGAATTTAATCGGCCGTCCAGTATTTAGACATATATCACAACATTCATTTAACATAATATTCGGTCATCAATATGTTGAACTAGACTGACAAAAAATTAATAAAGTGAATACTTTCACATCTTCGCATTCAACTGAATTAGTTAACCGACCCTGAAAAACAAATATATCACCTTTGAATCTTTTACCTGATCTATTCTTCAAAACCATCCTGAAGCTATCAACCTTTGCCCCTATAGCTCGCGGCTTCAGGGATAATTGCAAGGATAATTGAGGGATAATTGGCACGTCCATAAATAGTAAAATAACTATTTTATTACGTAGATATTTGATTTTTTAAGGACGTGCCCTCTCTATATACATCCAACGTTGCGCATAACCTGAACCCAAAGCTTTGAGGGCTTCCGAAAAAGCTGCGTTTAATGCAGAAAAGGGAAATAGCTGAAAACGCCCCGCTTTGGGTTTCAGAGTTTATGCGTTTGTTAGCCGATTATTGCACTAATAACCAGACTCCTTCGGAGGTTGAACATTCCAGTTGAGTCTCTTCTGAAGCAACTCACCCTGGGGTCTTCGCAAGCAGACAAATCGGGACACAACACGAGATAGAGATAGATGCTTTTCATCGATGTAATTGTCTTCAACAAGCGAAAATGGGTCATCTGCCCGATGGTGCCCCGTGCGATAAAATGCTACAAAATCCTCCAGTTCGTCTTGGTGCCAATGGAACCCTTCTCCACAAAAAGCTAACACCGAAACATTTCCGTTTATCGCCAGTTGAGCCTGAGCAATCTTTTGCTCCAATTCAAGGGTGTACTCAAGCATTCGCGCACGCGCCGCAAATGCATCGTGCCATAGCTTTCCCCCAAGCCATTCCCTTTCAACCATTAAAGCAACATTCTTCGGGAACCAGCCTTCCTTAATGGCCCTTTCATATTGGTCCCACCGATCCTTGGGAAGGGGTTTGATTGTCTTTACATCCACATAGACATTCTGCCCGCCCTGGATTTCAGCGCAAAAATCAATGGTTCTATCGGTGTTGGGAAGAGGGGGCTCGTAAAGGACTCTCACAAATCGCGGCCCTACATTTTTTAAAAGGGCGACCGCAATACAAAGCTCGTTATGTGCTTCATCAACGGCACGGAAGAATCCGCGTCCTCTTTTTCGAACTTCCTCAACCGAGGCGACAAAGCGGTTAAGGAGTCGATTACCTTCCGTAAACCGATCTGCGTCTTCTTTGAACTCCGATGAAAACAATGCCACAACCGCTGACTCGTACTCACTCAACCAAGCGCGGTCAATATCGTCAAGAGGATGGTTCATAGAGGCATTCTCCTTCATCGGCTAATGTGATTATATAGTTTTCTGTTTATTATTCACTAAAAAATATTATTTACACTAATCCTTGGCTTGTTTATCAATCCATTAACCGTATAGCATACGAATATGCATAATAAACAGAATGGTGTTTAATCTCGCATGAAACAAATTTCGTCATGCACATTTGAAGAATAAAGCAATCCCAAGGCATGCCCTTTTTCATTATCAAAAATGGCTAAGGTATTATTTGGACTTTTGTGAAAAGTCATCAAACTTTCTTTTGACTGTTATTTATCCAGAGATCAGCAGATCATACCAATCTTTAATAATAATGCTGTTTAGAAATCTGTTAATAGAAAAGCAAAAAATATGAAAACAGAATGACCGGCACTGAAACCGGGCATTTCATGTTATATTCCCGTATTATGAATTGTGCGGAATTGATTCAGAAAAAGTTGGCTTATTAAAAGATAAAAAGAAAGATTTTTCAATATAAAATGAAAGATTTATGTGACAGGAGGTAGAAAGGTTACAATTTATGACCGTTTAAAGCTTAAAATATCGTCAGGCCACTATTCCCCCGGAAATGTTTGGATCATATTTATGTGTTGATAAGGCGCCTGTAATAAAGGGGCAAGGTATCCTTTTGACTGTTGTTCAACCCGATAGCAGCCAAAAGCGGACCGGTCTTTTTACAAGAAACCATTAATATATTTGACATCACATGAAAGGACAACGAAGAACTTTCTGGACGAAAAACCATTCTCATTTTTGCCATAGCTATAGCAAATTATACCTGCAGGGGCACAAGTCAGTAAAATAAATATGGTGTCCCCGGTTTTATGGAGTCTCCAGACTTTCAGATTTTACAGTACCCCTGACGCATTCCCGTTCTTCTGCGAAATCGAAGCCAGTCCAGATGCCGATTGATTTCAGAATACTTTCCTGGGGATGAAACCGTTTGAAGATTTTAAAGTAATAGGCAGCCTCCTTGCTGTTTAAAACAGCTTGAGGATTTTCGTATTTTATTCGTTCGTATTCCTGGTCACTCATTACCGCTTCAGAAAGTTGCTCTCCAAGACTTTCACATCCGGCGCCCTGGGTATATTGAACTTTATACCGCCATAAGATTTCGTCGGGAAGATAATCAGTTCCTTCAAAGGCCTTACGGAGAATCCACTTCTCGATCTTTTCGCCATCGTGCTCACGTATTTTAAACTCAGGAGGTATCTTCATGGCAAGGTCAACCATGGCAACGTCCAGAAAGGGAACCCTTAGTTCGAGGCTGAACAGCATCCCCATCCGGTCCGCCCTCTGGAGGTTGATATTATGAAGATCGGAGAGCAATCGACGAGCCTCCACGTTCACTGCATCGGCAGGAAAATTTTTCATATAATGATACCCGGCAAACAATTCATCAGCACCCTCGCCGGTTAGAACAACTGTCACATGCTCGGCCGCCAGTTTGCAGGTGAAATAGCAGGGAACTGCACACCGCACGAGAGACGGATCATAACTTTCCAGCTTTTTAATCACCACAGGCAGGGCCTCGTAATATTCTTCTTCGGTAAAAATCAGTTCATGATGGGTAGATTTAATATGATCGGAGGCGATCCGGGCCGCCTTGATGTCGTCACTCACATCTCCATCAGGGTCCTTCATGCCCACGGCAAAAGTATGGAGGTGAGGAATTTCATCTGCGGCTATAGCGGCGATAATACTGCTGTCAAGGCCGCCACTGCAAAAAGATCCGACCGGAATCTTCGGATCGGCGAGTAACCGTTTTTTGACCGCCTTAATAAACGTCTCCCGAATCAGGCGACAGGCCTCCTCGCAATCCGTAATCAATGAATCCCGGATTTCAGGAACGCTGTAATATTCGACGAATCCATCTTCAGGCGTGTAATAGTGTCCCGCCGGGAATTCATGGACTTCGCTCACGCCGGCAAGGCTCATGGCACCAAGTTCGGAGCTGAAATAGAGATTATCCCGGTGATAACCGTAATACAGAGGCTTGATGCCGATGGGGTCGCGGGCCAGCATGAAATTGTCATCATCAAAAACGGCAAAGGAGAACATACCGTCCAGTTCGGCGACACACTCGGGACCCTTTTTCTGGAACAGATGGAGGATAACTTCCGTATCGGAATTGGTTTGAAAAGAGTACCTGGGTGATAAGGATTCTCGCAGTTTTTGAAAGTTGTAAATCTCGCCGTTACAGATGATCCCCTTATTTCCGTCCTGCGTCAGAATGGGCTGATGTCCACCGGCAACATCGACAATAGATAACCGGGTGTGCCCCAATACCATTTGCCCACGGCTATGAATGCCCCTGTCATTCGGTCCTCGATGGCCGAGTGCATCCAACATTTTTGAAATTTTTGTTTCATCCCTGACACCAAAACATCCTGCCAAACCGCACATGTTTTTCTCCTTTTTCTGATCAATAAATATGCAATGAGGTGTATATACATCGAAATCAATAGTTATTGTTTATTGCAACAAGCATACCATCTCGAATAAATATGCTAACATTATAATATCCATGATTATTTGTGCTAAAATCTATTGACAGATAAACTTGAAAATCTAACATTTTAGTAGAATCGGATATGCGATCTTAAATATTTGTAGGGAGCAATATTCGCTGAACAGCTTGGATTGAGGCCTGGCATGTGAAAGGGGTCAAGAGTTATGTTGACTGTCAGTTAATTATTATCGTTATCTCTTCGACGCTGCTCTTAACTTTGGTCCTGCCGGATATTATCTCTATTAACTGTTAAAGGTTTTACTACGAATTGCGACAGCACCTTATCCGTCCTAAGTGTTTGTGCGAGTCTTAATCCGCCAGCCAGCCATCCATCCAAAGGCTGGTAAAAGGCAGGCAAGCCCGCCATAAATACGGCGGACAAGTCCTCGCCGCTTGGGGCGTTCAATGCTTTTCAATATATCCTGCTTCTCGCGGCGGGGTAGTTCATTCCAGCAAGAGCAAAAAGATGCTGGTGATTGAGCCTTTGGGTATATACTCATCCGCGCCAATATCTACCGTGGCCGTGCCGTTATGATTTCCATCGATTATCCTCTGGTCTCCCTCAAAATCAGTGGATGGGAGTCCCCCCGGAGGATCGTTCTTCCCCGTATCAATGCAGGGGGAGCCGGGCCTTAGATGGTAGCTTACAGTAAAGCGGGGATTGGCACTGATATTTGAGCCGGAGACGTCCCAGCTCCCGAAAATAGTTTCATAGTCATTATTGCAGCCCTGGGCTGTGACAATGCTGGGATTCAGATAGATATCCGCACCCATGTAATCGGTATTCGCCCAGACGATGTTGTTGTAGCAATTGACGGTTTGACCGGACATGAAAAGCCCATAACATATGCCCGAATCGCAGTTTTCGGTGATGGTGTTATTGGTGAGTGTGACAGTGCCGGCTGTTCCGGAAGATACATGCGAAATAACTGCCACCCCTTCGCCAAACCGGCCAGCGGAATTGCTATAAACGAGGTTATTTGTCATAGTAATATTGCCTGCCGTACCAGACGATGAATACGAATCCGCCATAACACCTCCGCCGTCATAACCAGAAACACCAACTGAATTTCCATGGATGATGTTATTGTTAACAATAATATTGCCTGCCGCACCGACGTTTGACTGTGATGAGGCATAAACCCCGCCTCCGTTAGAGACTGCTGCGTTTCCAGTAACAATGTTGTTGGTTATGGTGATATTCCCCGAATTTATATCGCCTGTTGTTGCATCGTTTTCGGATGCCGCCTTCACGCCGCCGCCGTAGTACGCAGTAGCGCCACTTCCGTTCCGCAGGGTAAATCCGTCCACGCAGATATCGCCTCCGCTGTTATCCGTGACAATAAGGGCATTGCCTGAAAAATTTCCGTCCAGTATGGTGTTTGCCGGATCGAGCTCACGGGTGGCACAGCCTGTACACTGTTCGTAGCCGCCATAGATAGTGATGCTGTAACCCTGGGATGATTCGTATTCGAAGTTGCCTGTATAGGTACCCTGGGCGACCTTGATGAGGACAGAGTTGGAATTGGACTCGGCAGCCTCCAGGGCAGACTGAAGGTCCGTGTAATCTCCACCCCCGCAGGGATCAACACAGTATACTGTCCACGGAGGAGCGCTTAGTGACACACGGGGTAAAAAAACCACAGCGGCCACAAAAAGAACAGCCAGGAACAATACCTTTTTCATCGTTCTTCCCTCCTTGTGCCAAAAGGGTGAAATAAAAACGTCTTATAAAAAACCTGATATGTTGTTTGGAAGAATTATACTCCTGAAAAATGCGGCACCGTCAATTTAGACGGAATTCAGATTGCTATATGCTGCAGGTGGATCAGGCGGAGGTAATAGAAGCAGGATGGGGCAGAGAGATACTAACGTAAAAGTTGTTGGAAATGCCGGGGCAACACAATTAATTTAATTTTAATAAGCAAATACATAAAAAACAAGTGAAAAAGAATGAAACAGGGAATCAGATACGGGAAGGGCAAAATGAGGAAACGGGGAAATGGAATGTACCGGAAAGGTAACCCCTCTTTGACTTTATGTTTAGGTAGAATGAATAGCGGCAGGACAGGGTTGATGGCACATTGCTACCAATCAGCCAGCCAGAGGCTGGTAAACCATCCAGAAGCTGGTAAAAGGTGGACAAGATCTGACAGCTAAAGCTACTGTCCCTGCTCCTTAACAGGACTTACGCACCAGTGTCTTTGAATACGTTCAAACATGTTGTCCAGTTGCTTTTGCTGATCGGGGGTCAGCACCTCCTTCAGTCTGGTATTTTTACGCTCCATGATCTTAATGAATTCCGAGTGAGAATTTTTAAACAACTTGCGCATTTCTTCCGCGGATTGAGCAACGATCTCTCTGACCTCTGGTATCTGCTCATCTGTCAGTTTCAGTTCGCGGGACAGCCTTCTCATCATGAGGTATTGAAAGGAATGTTCCCCTGATGTGAACTGCCGTATCTTATGCCGAATAAAAATGCCTGTGCCCAGCGCCCCGATGATTGTGCCAAGGAAAAATACGATAATTACTCCTGCAATTGCCTTAATTTTTATCTTATTCATACCCGCTATTCTCCAATCAAATGGGCGACACTTAATTCCACCGGAGCTGAAAAGTACATGTCGGCAATCTGCTCTATAGGGTCAATCCCGATAAACCCTGCATAGATCAAGAGCAAAACGGCAACAGAACATGCAACCGTTGAAAATCGCCAGACAAACTTACTGAGAAAGAGAAAAGCACTGCCGCCGTTAACAGGACCCAGACGCCTGATATCCCTCATTACGCCCGTTTCCCATTTACTGTCAAGTTCGACTTCGATGTCTTCCTTCCGGGCGTATGCCTCTTTAAGGCCATCTTCCAGTTTCTTAAGGTCTTTGTCCAAAAATTTCATAACTTGCCTCTGCTCATCTAATTTTTCTTTCCCAATGCTTTTGAAAGCAGGTTCCGGAGTTTATTCCGTGAACGAAATGAGCGCACCTTGACATTTGCCACGCTCCAGCCAAGAAGTTCGGCAGCCTCCCTGCCGGATAATCCCTCCAGAAAGACCAGTTCCACAACCATCCTGTCCTCGGCTGAAAGTTTCCCCAGTGCCCAGTCCAGGGTCTCTTTTGCCTCCTGCTTAATCTCTCTTTCTTTATATGACTGGCCTGATCGATCCGAAACCATGTTTTCCAGCCAGTTCTGCTGGCCTTCACTGAGGGAAGACATGGGTACCTCCCTTGTCCTGTACCGGTTTCGCCAGAAGTCGTAACACGTCCTTACTGCAATGGACGACAGCCAGTATTTGAAACTGTCCGAATTCCTGAACGACCGCAAAGACTGATAGGCCCTGACAAATGAATCATGAACCGTTTCCTCAATTCTTTCCTCGGGAATATGCTTTTTAACAATACTTAATACATGTCCCTGATATCTTTTCAAAATCAGCTCAAAGGCGTTCACATCGCCCGCAATAATCCTGCGGATAATCTCTGCATCACTGGCCGTGTTCGAATTGGTCGGCATCTTTTACATTTCAGCGGAAAAAAGGCATCACCATTTTATTGGATTTCACAGTTAACTGACAACATCAACCCTGAGACTTTATTGTAATAACTCTTTGTCATTTCGAGCCCATTTATCTGAAGGTGTTTGTGGCGGATTTGCCCTTTTTTGTATAAGGGCGAGAAATCTTTTCATCCCCCTGGAAATTGAACATATCAATGATTTAAGATTCCTCACCCCGCGAAACGCGGGGTTCGGAATGACACTTTCAGCTATTACGACACAGTATCACAGCAAGGATATTATGATCCTCCTCACAGGGTTTTCTGCCCGGTATTACCGGCAGGGCAATGAATCGAACATCGTGCGTCTGGCTTGAATGTTTTCCTGCAATTCAGCCATGAGTGCAGGGATCTTTTCCTGGAGGAGTCCGAGCTGTTCGGGATTTAGTACCGCTTTCATTTCCGCAAGCATTTCCGCTTTCTCAACAACAAAATCCTCAAACCTTGCAGTTGCCTCGCGATACGTCTGACGGACTTTCTCTTTGTTGAATTCTTCGTTCAGCATCATATCAATTATCTGCTTTTTAGTCTCTACAAATTCGTCCACAGCTTCCCAGCGAGTGTCGCGATACTTCCTGAAAATCGTTATGATGCTTTCAATCTGTTCACCCGAAAGATCCAGGTCTTCGAATATCTGATGAAGTTCGCCGCCGGTCTTAAACATCATGCGTGCAAAAGAATGACGCACATTTACGTACTCCTCGTGGATTTCCCGCGCTTTCTGCATCTGATCCTCGGTCAGGACAGTTGAAAGCTGCTGTTCCAGTTCCTGCCACAATGCCTCGCGCTCGGTTCTCATCTCCTGCAGGCCATTGAGGACCATTTCCTTACGCTTTTCAAACATTGCCATCCGCTTTTCCCTGTGGCTGTCAATGATCGGTCGAAGCTGCTTTTCCTGTTCCCCGGTCAGATTCAGGCATTCTTTCAAACGCGGAATGATCCGCTCCGCAGTGAAGACCTTATGAGCTATGGCTTTAAACCGGCACAGGCTATGAACCCCGTTATAAACGCCTCCGACCGCAACCACTGCTGCGCCGACACAAAATGAAACAATCAGAACGATACTCAAAACCTTTGTAGACCTTTTCATAAATCTTCTCCTTTTTAATAAAGATTTCCTGTCAGAACGGGGACACCCCACCATTTGCTTACCCTTGATGAAGATAACTTCATTTCTTACTTCACCCTTTATCTATAAAGTCGGAGAATGTATCTGAAAGGTTACAGATATTTTTAACGGAAAGATAAATTTATTGAGAAGGGCTTGATTTTCCTGTTCAAATAGCCCAAGATAATTCAACGTATCACTGATAAAACAGAAATTGACCATAACTTTATTCAGATTATTTTCTGATGATCAAACCTTAAAGCCTAATCAGCGAAAGGATTTAAAAATGACTTTTTTAATTATCGGAGGAGATGCTGCAGGAATGAGTGCGGCCAGCAGGGCCAAGAGAAATATGCCTGATCTTGATATCATAGTACTGGAGCAGACTTCGGACGTATCTTACAGTGCATGCGGCATGCCCTATAATATAGCCGATCCTGAGCGTAAAATTGATGACCTTGTAGTACGTCATGCTCATGTCTTCAGGGAACAGCAGAAGATAGATCTTAGAACCGGACATCGCGTAGAGTCAATTGATCGTATAAATAAAACAGTCACAGGCAGTGACCTGGAGGGCACCAAATTTTCTATACCTTATGACAAGCTTTTAATTGCAACAGGGGCATCCCCCATAATCCCTGATATTGAAGGCATTGATTTACCCGGCGTAATGGCCCTTAAATACCTTACCGACGGAAGAAAAATTAAGGATTTCATCAACTCAAATAATGTTAAAAAGGTTGTGATCATAGGGATGGGTTATATCGCCCTTGAAATGTGTGAGGCCCTTCGTGAAAGGGATATTGAGGTACATATGGTGAAGCCCAGGAAGATCTTTATACCATGGATGGCTGAAGAGCTTTCAACTGTTGTCCGGAAAGAGATTGAAGCACATGATGTCGGGATCCACATGGGTCACCAGATTGAGAGGATCGAAGCCTCAGGAAGCAATTCACTGAATATTGTATGCAGTGATCTGAACATCGAGTGTCAAATGGTTCTTGCAGCAATGGGAGTCAAGCCCAACAGCGAGCTGGCCGATGATGCCGGCCTTGAGCTGGGGCCTTCTAACTCAATTTCAGTGGACAAAATGCTCAGAACCACCGACGAAAATATATACTCTGCCGGTGACTGCGCAGATGCCTATAATGTTATTACAGGACAAAAGACATGGGTACCTCTGGCACTCAGGGCCAACCGGGCTGGATGGGCCGTCGGTGACAATGTAACAGGAAAAAACGTGGAACTGGAAGGGATAGTCGGATCAGCAGTCTTCAAGGTCTTTGACCTGGAAGTGGCCAGGACAGGCCTCAGCACGGTAGAGGCTGAAAAAGCCGGATTTGAGCCAGTCGAAGCAGTTGTAAAAACCCGGTCCCGTGCTCATGCCCATCCGGGCTCCAAGACTATTTTCCTGCAGGTTGTCGGCGACAGGAAATCCGGAAGGCTATTAGGGATGCAGATAGTGGGAAAGGAAGGCGCCGTTCACAGGATAAAAGCGGCAGCCGTTGCCCTGCACCAGAAAATGACGGTTGAAGCTTTCAGCCAGTGCGATTTTCCATATGCACCGCCTTTCAGCCCCACATGGGACCCGATGCTTACAGCGTCTATTCAGCTTTTGAAAAAGATGTGAACACTCCCTATCCCTTGCCGCACTTCGCTTGCACGGAATTTTACTCGCCAGTATTTATGGCGGGTTTACCTGCCTATGTCTGTGGCAGGTTTACCTGCCACTTGTGGCGGGGACAAAAATGGAATTTGGACACACCCTCCAAGTTCGGCATAACAATTGATGTTTTTAGTGAACAGATTAATAATATCAACTTGTCATTTCGAGACAATACGAGAGATTTTGATTTCACTAATGTAAGTCCTGCCTGCGGCGGGATTAAGATTCCTCATCACGCCACAGCGTGATTCGGAATGACAGAAGCTAAGGCCGTGTAATTTCATGATACCGGTACCTGTTTGGGCAAAATAAAAAGAAAGCATAAGTGGATATCCATAATGTCAAACACCGGGATATTGGTCATCATAGCGATCATATGCCTGTCCGCCTTATTCTGTGTCTTTTACCGGCAGATTGAAAACTTCATGGTCTTTTATCCTGAAAAACCGTTTCTCAGCAATCCCGGGAAATGGGGTCTGACCGGTGAAGATGTCTATTTTAATACAGAAGACAATGCCAGGATTCATGGATGGTTTTTTCCATTGAAAGGAAACCGCCCTGTCATACTCTTCTGCCATGGTAATGCAGGAAACATATCCCACCGTCTTGATAACGTCAGGATGCTGCTTGATCAAAATTTACAGGTCTTGATCTTTGACTACAGGGGATATGGAAACAGCACTGGAAGCCCTTCTGAAAAGGGAATTTACCGCGACGGACTGGCGGCCTGTGACTTTCTTGTAAAACAAAAGGGTGTTTCTCCTGAAAGAATAGTCCTGTTCGGACGATCTCTTGGGGCAGCGGTCGCCGTTGAAATCGCCCTGAATAGACCGGTAAGGTCAATCATAATAGAGGGGGCATTCACATCCACAAGGGACATGGCAAAAAGGATGCCCCTTTTCTGCCCTGTTTCATTTCTGTTTCCTGCCCACTACAACAATATAGAAAAAGTGGCCCGTATCAGCGTTCCCATACTGATTATTCATGGTGAAGAGGATGATATTATTCCGTTTTCAATGGGACAGGATCTGTTTAGTGCTGCCCACGCGCCCAGGTTTTTCCTGCCCATAAAGAAGGCCGGACATAATGACACATATCTTTCTGGAGGAAAAAGATACTTTGAGGCTCTGTCTGAATTTGTCACTAAAGGCAGGACAAATGGGTCTTCTGATTAGATATTTGAATAAACCCCTGGAATTGTCTCATTTGGAACGCTTTGGAGTGGACTTTATAGTTTTAGATCTTATCTTGTGTCCCTTCTTCTTGTGGGGCGGCAGTCTCCATCCTTCAATCTCGCCATCGCTGCCGAATATTCTGCGCGGATGAAGCCTCTTTCCGCACTTTGAGCAGCGATAAATCCGGTTTCCATCAGAAACATCATCCTGTTGATCACACCAGTCGTCCATATTTTTTTCTCCGCAAGTCTGTCTTATTTATAAAAGCATATGAAGTTGCCTTAAAATGATCTTTCAGGACCTCTCATTCTCTATCCGCCCTGATAGAGGCGCTAAGGAGGATATCATGTCCTGACATTTCTCATAAGGTCTTTAACTGACTGTATCAAAGTATCTCCAAGCTTGCATGATGCCCGGCAACGTTCCTTATCTTTTACTCATGCAATTGTTTTGACACACAATTTTTTCCTTGCTATATTTGTGATTATAACTTCTTCACACCCAAACGCAAGGATAATGCGACAGCGGCAGACTGGGCTTCTGAGATTCACAATGGAACAGCGACTACTCACCGAGGACGAATACTGACTTTTCATCCTGTTGCAGGTATAAACAATCCAGTTGTTTAAAATTTCAAATGAAAGCCGGTTTGCGTTAAAACCATATTTTCTTTGTAATATCAGCATTAATAGACCGATCAGGGGGAAAAGAGATGAAAACAAGAAAAACAGCATCCTGCGTTTTCCGGCTTTTTTATATTCTTATTCTTTTTTCAGCTTTTATTTTCTTTGCCTCAGTTTCCAGTGCCGCTACCTATGCCGTGTATGGGGGAACAAAAGCTTACTGGCCTGACGGGTTCTGGATACCTGTCCCGAGCCTTGGTGATCCCGATGACGGCGTTACTGAAAGACTTGATTTTGTCGGCGATACATTAACTTCAGGCGGCGATGGAATAAATTATGCTTTCTACAAGTATGCCGACAGTCTGTATATATATTTCAGAATGCGTGTTGATGCAGGGACATGGGGCGGTATCAAGAATCTGGATCCCGGCGGCGAATGGACTGACAATATATGGATTATGCTAGACGCTAATGCCGACAATGATCCAGATTATGCAATTGCCTGGGATTCAAATTCCTGGGATCCAGGAGTTAGCGAACCTCACGGCCTCGAATTTCAAGTAATAGACAAAAGCTCGTCAACCTGGAGCGGTACCAGATTTGATGATATCGACAGACTTGATTCTAAAAAACTGGTGGAAGCAGGAACCGGTCCGGGGAAATGCAACTGCGAATGCGGCGGTGGCAATAACTGCTGGCACACCGACATCCCATATTCAGGCGGAACAGGTTATGTACGCATTGTAGATGAACAGCCTACAACTACATGGGGCACCACCATGTTTATCGATATAGCAGTAACGTGGTCATACCTTGTATCTGCCAGTTCAAAAGCGAATGAATGCAATCCCAATTTACCTGTCTTAAGTGCTTACGGCACATGGAAACTGCAGATGGGAAGCCGCAATAATGCCAACGATCATGCTGCGATTTCTACAGATGTGGGAGCAAATTCGAATCCCACAGATGCTCTGGTATGGAGCGATGAAACGAAACCTTTACCTCCCGACCCTGTCCTGACCATATCCAAGTCGGCCCCGCTTGATGTCACAGTTGACCCCGCTGGTACCGATACCATAATACAATATACTGGTGTTCTTACGAATACAACGCAGGCTTACGCCTATGACGTGGTCCTGGTGGATACCCTGCCCGGCGGAGTAACCTTTGTCGCTTCGAGCCATAATGCCGTCTATGATTCGATACTTAATACGGTTACATGGCAGCTGGGAACCATGGGCCCGGGTACTTTTATCCCGGGCTGGCTTGCCGTGAAAGTTGACGCTTCCATTCCAAACGAAACAGTGCTTACCAATCAATTCAGTGTCACATGGAAAGATTTCGAGAGCACTGACTTCGGACCGGCCACGGCAACAGCCGACACGACCGTCTATTCCCATCCACAACTTTCCGTTAAAAAGAGCGGTCCTCTTTCTGCCATTCACAATGAGCAGTTCAGCTATAATATCACCATCCGGAATGTAGGTGATTCTCCCGCTTTCCATATCGCCCTGGAGGATGCCCTCCCTCCCGGCCTCGCATACGTGGGTTCAAGCCCTTCGGGTACTTACAACAGCGGCCCGCCGGCAATGGTAATATGGAACGATCTCGGCGGGCTTGAGGCTAACAGCTTTAAAATAGTAACAGTCACGGTTAAAGTAAATGATACTGTTCCTAACGCTACAGTACTTATGGATACCGTGAACCTGATATGGGAGGACTCTCTTGAAAACTCATACGGTCCTCTAATTTCCTCGGCAGATACAACCATATATGCTCTTCCACATCTGGAGATCACAAAGTCCGGGCCACTTGAGGCCGAAGCAGGAAGCATGATCACCTATACAGGTGAGCTGACAAACACCGGAGGAACCGCGGCAGGCAATGTCGTGCTGGTTGATTCTCTGCCTTCCGGCGTGACCTTTATCAGTTCAAGCCAGAGTGCTGTTTACGATACGGTATCAAATACGGTAACATGGAACCTCGGCACAATCGGCCCCGGGGTTTCTCTGCCGGGCTGGCTGACGGTTCAGATAAATGGAGATGTTGCCGACGCTTCACTTCTGACAAATACATTTACTGCGACGGGCGAAGATGCCCTGGAAAATCCTCTACCGGAAGCAAAGGCAAAGGCCTTTACCACTGTCTACACACACCCGCTTCTGGCAATAGAAAAATCCGGCCCCTCCACATCTTATCCGGGCCATACAGTCACCTACACCATTCAGGTAACCAATAACGGCGGTTCAGCAGCACTGGATGTCACGCTCATGGACAGCCTGCCTGATGGCCTGACCTATCAGAGCTCAAACCCTGCCGGAACTCATGCAGCAGGTCTTGTCACCTGGAATCTGGGCACAATCCAGTCGGGCGGTACAAGAACAGTGGTAATAACTGCTACTGTTGATGCCACGGTGGCCAACGGCACCCCTCTGACAGACACGGCAAGCGTTATCTGGGAAAATGCTGCCGAACAGAGCTTCGGGCCGGTGACCGCAACGGCAGATACGACCATATATCCTCTTCCACATCTGGAGATCACAAAGTCCGGGCCACTTGAGGCCGAAGCAGGAAGCATGATCACCTATACAGGTGAGCTGACAAACACCGGAGGAACCGCGGCAGGCAATGTCGTGCTGGTTGATTCTCTGCCTTCCGGCGTGACCTTTATCAGTTCAAGCCAGAGTGCTGTTTACGATACGGTATCAAATACGGTAACATGGAACCTCGGCACAATCGGCCCCGGGGTTTCTCTGCCGGGCTGGCTGACGGTTCAGATAAATGGAGATGTTGCCGACGCTTCACTTCTGACAAATACATTTACTGCGACGGGCGAAGATGCCCTGGAAAATCCTCTACCGGAAGCAAAGGCAAAGGCCTTTACCACTGTCTACACACACCCGCTTCTGGCAATAGAAAAATCCGGCCCCTCCACATCTTATCCGGGCCATACAGTCACCTACACCATTCAGGTAACCAATAACGGCGGTTCAGCAGCACTGGATGTCACGCTCATGGACAGCCTGCCTGATGGCCTGACCTATCAGAGCTCAAACCCTGCCGGAACTCATGCAGCAGGTCTTGTCACCTGGAATCTGGGCACAATCCAGTCGGGCGGTACAAGAACAGTGGTAATAACTGCTACTGTTGATGCCACGGTGGCCAACGGCACCCCTCTGACAGACACGGCAAGCGTTATCTGGGAAAATGCTGCCGAACAGAGCTTCGGGCCGGTGACCGCCTCTGCTCAAACAACGGTCTATACAAATCCCCGTATATCAATCTTGAAGACCGGCCCTGATACCGCCTACCCTGGTGAAACATTGACATATGAGATAGAGGTCTGCAACGAAGGGGAAGGCAATGCCCAGGATGTTGTGCTCATGGACAGCCTGCCTGATGGCCTGACCTATCAGAGCTCAAACCCTGCCGGAACTCATGCAGCAGGTCTTGTCACCTGGAATCTGGGCACAATGATCTCAAATGCATGCGAGACAATCACCCTTACCGTTACAGTTGACGCTTCTGCTGCTGACGGGACGTATCCTGATCTCGCGCAGGTAACATGGAAGGATATATCCACAGGAGAATATGGACCTGCAAGCGTGGTGAAGGAAACAGTCGTTCATACCCACCCGTTTCTGGCTGTCTCCAAGACCGGCCCTTCAGAAGCCTATACAGGAGAGACCCTCACATATACGATCCAGGTGAGTAATATCGGCGGGACATCGGCTTTAAAAGTGTCTCTTTCGGATAACCTGCCCATAGGCCTGAGCTATCAGAGCTCAAACCCGGCCGGAAACCACACAGTCGGTATGATCACATGGGACCTGGATACGATCCTTCCCAGTGAAAGCAAAACAGTAACGGTCAGCGTAATTGCGGACGTAACCATTGGAAATGGGACTCTGCTCAAAGATACAGCAGTCATAACATGGGAAAATGGAGTCGGCGAGGTCTTCGGACCGGTAACGGCCACTGCGGATACGATCATCTACACATGTCCCGGAATAACCCTGAGTCCTGATCCTGGACCATTGCCGGACGGTATGGTAGGGGTATCCTACCAGCAGGTGATTAGCACCGAAGGTGGTAAAGGACCATACACCTACGAGTTGACCCGGGGCACACTGCCTGACGGTCTAAACTTAATCCCCGGAAGTATCGTAATTTCCGGAATTCCTTCCGCTGAAGGCACTTGGGAATTTATGATCGTTGCTACGGACGAGGGTCATGGCTGTGCAATAGCCCATGAATACAGTATTACAATTACTGCAGTCCCGGCCACCATCCCTGCTTTAACAGGATGGGGTATAACAATCATCTTCTCGCTTTTTTCTGTTACTTCAATTCTATGGATAAAACGGCGGAGTTTTAATAAATAAGAAAAATGCCTGATGGCCTAAGGGACTGATATTCCTGATCTTGAAGGGCCAAAATTCTTCGTTTAATCAATATCTATTGTAAGGTTATTGCCTTCAACTTATATTTCAACCTTTTATAAAACTCATACCTCTTCTGTCGAGTTTTACATCCGTCCTGATATAAATCTCTTTAATTCCCCTTACGGATATAATTCTAATCTACAACAATCCTTCCCTTCGCTTCCGTCCTAACCTCTCCTATAATGGCAGCCTGGTCAATCCCCTGTTTCTTTAATTCTGCCAGAAGGTTATCGGCACTGTTTCCCTCCACACAGATCAATAAACCTCCTGATGTCTGTGGATCGAAGAGAACATCCTGAAGATAACGGTTTACAGTGGATGAAAAATCTACCATTTGCTCGCGAAACTCTCTGTTCCTGTATGTACCGGCGGGCACAAGCCCCATGCCTGCAAACTCGATTGTTTTTTCCAGAACAGGCACTTGATCAGCCATAATCCTGACACTGCACCCTGAATCATCGACCATTTCAGCGAGATGTCCCAACAGACCGAATCCCGTAATATCGGTGCACGCATTGACAGGATAATCTTTCATGATAATTGCTGCATCCCCGTTAAGGGTTGCCATGAGACGGGTTACAGCTTCAATTAACTCCTCCTCGGCGAGCCCTGCCTTTATGGCGGTATTTATGATCCCTGTGCCCAGAGGTTTTGTCAGTATCAGACGATCCCCTTTTTTTATATTGGTTTTTATTAATACTTGATCGGGATGTATGAATCCGGTTACGGAAAGCCCGTATTTCAGTTCCTTGTCCTCCACGCTGTGTCCGCCCACGAGCACGACTCCAGCCTCTTTCAACTTGTCCAGACCGCCCTGTAGTATCAGCCGCAGGATTGAAAGGTCCATCTCTTTAACCGGAAAACCTACTATATTCATTGCCGTTTTGGGAACTCCTCCCATGGCGTATATATCACTTAAGGCATTAGCGGCAGCAATCTGCCCAAACCAGTAGGGATCATCCACAATAGGGGTGAAAAAATCTACTGTCTGTATGATGGCCAGGTCATCCGATACCCTGTAAACCCCTGCGTCGTCTGCTCGATCCATACCTATAATAAGGTTTGAATCAGTCGGGAATTCAATCCCGCAAAGCGCTCTGTCCAGGTCCCCTGGACCAAGTTTTGATGCTCAACCTGCCCCTGCTACTGTCTCGGTAAGTCGAATGTCTTTTTGATCTGCCATTTTTTTCCTTCTGATATTTGTCTGTACATTTTCGATTAATAGACAGGCCTTGACCTATGTTATCTTGAACTGTGCTGATTAGGAAATTAAAGCATAGCCTGCTGCATTGTCTTTAATAACTAATTTTATTAACTGTCTTATGACAATACGGAAAAAACAATTCTTAAAAAGTCTGTATTTTAAAAAAGATGTTAGACAATGTCCATCCAGAAATGCAATAAAAACCCTTTTATTTGCTAATAGTTCAGAAAATTTTATTCTTGACTTGATATTCCAATTTGGAATATTTTTATAATCAAAATTAATCAGTCAATATTTTACATGAAAACCAAACCTTCTACTGAATATGCATTATTGGGCTCTCTCATGTCCGGCCCAAGGCACGGATATGATATCCAGCAGTTTTTTAATGCCCGCTTTGGATCAACCTGGTATATAGGCACTAGCCAGCTATATGCTCTCCTTAAAAGGCTTGAAGAGAATGCTTTTCTTCGTTCCAGCATGGAAGCTCAAAATACACGTCCATCAAAAAGGATATTCTTTCTTACCGAAAAAGGTAAAAATGGATTCCTTCATTGGCTAAACAGCCCATGCGAACATGTTCGCGATATCCGCATAGAATTTTTAGCCAAACTATTTTTTTTCAACCAGCTTTCCATGGATGGCGGAGAGGGGCTGATTGACGAACAGATCAAGGTGTTGAAAAAAATGAAAAGGGAAGTTATTAAAAGGCGAAAAAAAGAACACGATCCATTCAATGCACTTGTTATCGAATCCAAATCAAACCTTTTAAATGCATGGCTGGCCTGGCTTAACAAACATGCAAAAGAATTCATCCGAAATAAAATATCCGTCTTATAATAAGCACTTAAAAATTATCCATCTGATTTCATAAACTTAATTCCGACTCATCAAAAAGAGAAATCTCACCTTAAATTGTGTTTGGTATAAAAATGGTTGCCAAAGGAAAATTTCTGCTGTATTAATCTATAAACTCTACCTAATAGGTATACTTTATAGGAGTTAAATTCATGCTGACAAAAAAGGCAAAATACGGATTGCAGGCTATCCTTTCACTGGCAAGGGATTATGGAAAAGGCCCTGTAACAATTTCAGATCTTGCAAAACGGGAGGTTATTCCCAAAAAGTTTCTTGAATCCATACTGCTTGAATTGAAAAACCGTAATATTCTGTACAGCATAAAGGGAAAAAACGGCGGGTATATTCTGGCCAAACCACCCAATGAAATATCAATGGGTGAAGTCGTAAGATATCTTGACGGGCCACTTGCTCCTGTTCCATGTGTGAGCAAAACCGCATACAGAAAATGCACGGAATGTGAGGATGAAAGAACCTGTGGAATCCGTCTTGTTATGAAAAGAGTCAGAGATTCCATAGCAGACATCCTGGATGGTACAAGCCTTGAAGATGTCCTTAATATGATTACTGAAACCAGAAATGAGATTTATAACTAAATTTTCGTGATCCATTTCAAGGAGGCGATATGAAAAAAGTGCTGGGTTTTTTAATATTTCTAATCATGCTTTCTTTTTATGGGTGTACAGATAAGCAAACCCAGACAGAAGAAACAGGGTTGTCAGGAAAAATCACATTGTCAGGCGCCTGGGCTCTATACCCAATGGCAGTTAAATGGGCAGAGGAATTTCAAAAACTTCACCCCAAGGTAATTATAGATATCTCTGCTGGCGGGGCAGGCAAAGGCATGGCCGATGCATTGTCACAGGCAGTTGATCTCGGCATGGTATCCCGGGATATAAATCCCGCGGAAATTGAAAAAGGAGCATGGTGGGTCTCTATGGTGAAAGATGCTGTTGTACCGACTGTTAATCAGGATAACCCTGTATTGGACACCCTGTTAAGCGCTGGAATTACCAGGGAACAGTTTAGGGATATCTGGATAACAGGTAAGATAACTGACTGGAACATATTTGCAGAGGCTAATACGGATTTACCCATCTCAGTATATACCCGTTCAGATGCCTGCGGGGCTGCCAAGACATGGGCCAAATACCTGGGATCTCAACAGGAAGACCTCCTGGGGGTCGGAGTTTATGGAGATCCTGGCCTGGCTGAGGCAGTAATCAGTAACCGGACGGGCATTGGTTTCAATAATATCAATTATGTATATGATTCCAAGTCAAAAGAACAGGTTAAGGGCATTCGTGTTCTTCCAATAGACCTGAACGGAAACGGCTGGATTGATGAAGAAGAAGGGTTCTATTCGAACCGGGATGAGATTACAGAGGCCATTGCAAAAGGCAGATACCCATCCCCTCCTGCAAGGGATTTACACTTTGTCTCCCAGGGACCTCCCAAAAGAAAACAGGTCACAGAATTCATTTGCTGGGCACTCAGCCATGGCCAGGCTTATGTCTCTGAAGCAGGTTATATCAAGTTGCCGGAAGAGAGGCTTAAAGAACAGATCGATCTGCTAAAAATGCCTAATCAGTAGGTATATTCTATGCACCATTAAAAGGTTATATTTCTCATGCAGCATAAAAGGCTGGTCAAAGACAAATTAGTCCGATCCATAATGTGGCTTTCAACCATATTTTGCATCCTGCTGGTCATTCTCATCGGCCTTGCTTTGTACCAGAAATCAAGATCCATACTGGCCATGAAATCCCTGACTGACCTCCTTTTTTCAAGTTCATGGCACCCGTTAAAAGGTGAATTCGGTTTCTTCCCTTTTATAATGGGAACCCTGTGGGTAACATGCACAGCCGTAGTCATTTCCGTCCCTCTCTCTTTTTTCACAGCAATCTATCTGTCTGAATACGCACCAAAAGCAGTAAGGGAATGGGCTAAGCCTGTAATCGACCTGCTGGCTGGAATTCCTTCAGTGATTTACGGTGTATGGGGAATACTGGTCATTGTGCCTCTGACAAAAGATTATATTGCTCCTTTTTTTGGGAAACATTCAGCCGGTTACAGTGTATTTGCAGCAGGAATTGTTCTTGCTGTAATGATATTTCCTGTAATCATCCATGTCTCCATTGAAGTCTTTCGATCAGTCTCCTTTGAACTCAGGGAAGCATCATGGGCACTTGGAGCGACAAAATGGCAGACAATAAAACATGTAGTAGTTCGAAAGGCGCTACCCGGGATTATCGCTGCAAATGTTCTTGGTTTTACAAGGGCCTTTGGAGAAACAATGGCTGTGCTTATGGTAGCTGGAAATGTAGCCAGGGTACCGGCATCAATACTTGATCCTGCTTATCCGCTCCCGGCACTGATCGCAAATAATTACGGGGAGATGCTTTCAATTCCCTTATATGATTCAGCGCTCCTTATGGCTGCACTCATCCTCTTCGTTGTTGTGCTTTCTTTCAGTATACTGTCCAGATTCGCCCTTGTCAGGGTGGAAAGGGGTTCGGAATAATTATGCTGTCAAAAAAGATTGAAGAAAATATTTTTAAAGCCCTGATGATTACTGCAACTCTGATAGTACTTTTAAGTTCAGTTTTCATAATTATCACAATACTGATAAAGGGATTGCCGGCAATGAATCTGGATATGATTACAAAGACCCCAAAAGGCGGGTATTATCTTGGAAAAAGCGGCGGAATATTAAATGCCATTGTAGGCTCTCTTATTTTGACAGGCGGAGCAACACTTGTTTCTATTTTTTTCAGCCTGCCAGTCGCCCTATATGCCAATGTCTATGCAGACAAATCATCAAAAATTGTTGCCTTTTCAAGGGTCTCGCTGGATGTTCTCTGGGGTGTTCCATCCATAGTATACGGGGCCTTCGGGTTCACGATTATGCTCTTCTTTGGTTTAAAGGCCTCCTTACTCGGAGGTATTATTACGGTCGCCCTTCTGATATTTCCAATCATGTCCCGTGCTATGGATGAAGTGATCAGGATGGTGCCTCAGGAACTTCTAAATTCATCCTATGCGCTTGGTGCTACAAAATTTGAAACGGCTTTAAAGGTCGTAGTAAGACAGTCACTGCCGGGCATATTGAGCGCTGTACTGATAGCCTTTGGCAGGGGGATCGGAGATGCAGCATCCGTAATATTTACAGCCGGTTTTTCGGACCGCATACCCTTTTCGCTGTTTGAACCCGCAGCTACCCTTCCACTTGCTGTATTTTTTCAGTTAGGCACGCCTTTTCCAGAGGTTCAGGAACGCGCCTATGCAAGTGCACTCATATTAACCATTATCGTTTTTTTAGTAAGCATAGGATCAAGGATCCTTATACGCAGATACAGTAAACACGTAATTAAATAAGAGAATGCCATGGAACCCACATCCCACATAAATGTTCAGGATCTGAATGTATATTACGGGAATACTCAAGCCCTCAAGGATATAAACATCAATATCCCTGACAAACAGATCACAGCCATTATCGGACCTTCCGGGTGTGGTAAAACCACACTTCTCAGAACATTTAATCGACTGGTTGACACAGTCGACGGGATCAGGGTAACAGGAAAGGTGTTTGTTGATGGTGAGGATATTTTTGATCCTAAAGCAGATGTTACCCTGATAAGGAAAAAAATGGGTTTATTATCGCAAAGGCCCTACCCTCTTCCCATGTCAATTTTTGACAATGTTGCGTACGGGCCTAAAATACACGGAATAAAAAAGAAAAAGATACTTGAAGGCATAGTTGAAAACCATCTGAAGATAGCAAGCCTCTGGGACGAAGTTAAAGACCGTCTTCATGAGCCTGCTTCACGCCTTTCCATCGGTCAGCAGCAGCGTCTCTGCCTTGCAAGAGGACTTGCTGTTGAACCCGAAATCATCCTGGCCGATGAGCCTACCTCTGCACTGGACCCTAAGTCGAGTCTTTATATTGAAAACAGATTCCGGGAACTGCGATCAGAATATTCTATTGTTATGGTAACCCACATCCTTCGTCAGGCAAAAAGGCTTGCCGACTATATTATCTTCCTTTATCTGGGAGAATTGATAGAACACGGTCCTGTAAATGAGATATTTGAAAATCCTAAAGAAGAGAGGACCAGGGAATATATAAAAGGAGTAATCAGTTGATGGCTCTGTAAAAGGCCTTATCGCAATTATCACCCTGTTACTTTTTCTTTTTTGTCGCTCAGTATATCTGCAAGGGCCTCATATATGTAAGGTATTATCTCCATTACCTGCGTAGCGGGTGTTGGCCTTGCATAATGACCCGCAACCCTGTTGACCCTGGCTGCGATAATTGCCGCCTTAAAAATATCAATCCCGGATTCAATAAGAGATGAAACAATGCCGGTCAAGGTGTCGCCTGTGCCTCCCATAGCCTCCATTGCCTCTTCTGAAGGGCCGTCAACAGTCACTAATTCACCCTGTCCATCGGTTATATAATCCTGTTTTCCTTTAACCAGTAAAAACCGTGAAGCGTTTTTATATTTATAGACGCGTGATATCAATTCCGGCACACGGTCTTCTTCCTGCAGGATAAAACCGCGGGTATAAAAGGGATGGGGTGCGGCTTCGTCAGCCAGAAATGCCAGTTCCCCGACATCCGGCGTAAAGAGATCATAGGACTGGGAATGGCCGCTCATCTTTGCCACATACATAGATCCGGCATCTGCAATCAATATGGGTCTTTGTCGCAGCTTATCAATTGCTGACAAAAACCGGTCATGCCATTTTATATCCGGCTGAAAATAATGAAGAGTAATGGCATTAAAATCCTTTTCCTTAAGATTTTCCGTGAGATATTCATAAAGGCGTCTGCAACCGTCTCCGAGGCCGATATCCCCAACCAGATAAGCAAATGGGGCCTCTCGTCCCAGAAATTCCGATGTCTTGATAGCAGCCGCCAGAAGCGCAGGTGTTCCCCTGTTTACAGGGAATTTTTGATCACCAATAATGATCTCGTCTCCCTTCAGAGTTGCGTCCCCTGATACTATGGGGAATGCCTGATCAGGTACTGTTCCTATTACTGCGAGCATTGGCGTTTCATCTCATCATAGGCCAGTTGCATTGCATATCCGCATAGCGTATGGCCTATATCCCGTGGGGCTGGGGCTTCGGCTAAAGGTTTTCCAACCATTTCCCTTGAAATATAAGGGACATCAGGGCAACCTCCACCTGATACATTAACGATTATCATAGTCTCCCGGTCAACAGTCAGTTTCATATTTGCTGCACGTATCATAAGATATCTTCCGAAATCCTTTACCTGAAAAAGATCTACAGGATGCAGCAGAGGACTGCTTACCGGTACCACATTTATTGGAGGAATCCCTGCGTCCTGAAGTGTCCTCAAAATGTTAAGCTCTTCTAATAGAGGGAACTCAATAACCAGATCACAGCCTGTCCTGATTTCAGGAGGCGGCCCCATGACCCGGATATCCCATCCCTTATCTTTCAGCAGGCCTTCTCCACGGATAACCTCACTGGTATTCTCAAATATCAGTATACCTCTTTCCCAGGAGCTTCTGTTTTCATGGGTTTCTGACTTTTTTTTCTTAAAATACTTATAGAATGACACAATTAATTCCTGCTTAAAGACTAAAACAGCTTTCTAAGTTATTATTAAGCAGACTATTTTGCAAAGGTAATACGATATGAGCCTTCGCTGCCTTCCTGCATATCCTTTAAAGACCAGCCCTGGCTCGAAGCTGCCCTGGTGACATTTTCCTTGGAAGTTTCAGTATCAACCAGAACCACAATCTCTCCTTTGTCAATTTTTTTTATTTCATCCAGGGTCATTAAAACCGGCTGAGGACATGACAAACCTCTTGCATCAACAGTTGTACTCATTTTGTTACTCCTTATATTGCCCCGCCTCCATACAATAATGGCTTTGTGAAGACAGACACCTTGAATTAAAGCCTACTTTCTCCTCATTGTAAAACCAATAAACAAACAGACAAGAATTCCAATTATTACTGCTGCAATACCATGCGGCCCCACACCTTTCGGAGAGCTCGCCAGGCCGAAATTATGTGCAATTCCTGCGCCAACAATCATACCGAAGACAAATACGGCAGCGTCCCCGTCACCTTCTCCGGCCAGAAAAAGCTGTCGACCGGGACATCCTCCTGCCAGGGCAAAAGCCAGGCCTGCAAGTACCATACCGCCGAAGTTCCAAACACCCATTGTGTGAGCCACAGGCTGACCGGCAAAACCCGCATGAAACTGATTTGCTATAATATTTGTAATAAATGCAACTACAACAAGAGCTATCACTCCGGACAAAAGGTGAGTCTGTCTGAAAAGCAGCACATCCCTGAAAGCACCCATTGTACAAAACCTACTTCTCTGGGCCAGAAAGCCTATTCCAAGCCCGACAATAAGGGATACGATTAAGGGGGCATGCATGGCTCCCGGCCCCTTGAGGCTGTAAAATAAAACCCCGTTTTTATCCTGTCCCTGAATCTGTGGAAAAATCAACATAAGTACCAGAAATCCTAACATTGTTAGAGGCATGAGCCATCCCACAGATGTGTGAGTCTTTTCAGCGCGACCCAGGTTGTATCCCCCCTTCAGGAACAGCGTCCCGATCCATATTCCGAAGATAAGTCCCAGAAGGCCGAAAATCGCATTCCCGTCTCCTGCTGCAAGGCGAAGCATTGCCCGCCAGGGGCATCCTAAAAAGACAAGAGACCCTATCATTGCAAAGGCCCCGAGCACGAACCTGACAATAGGAGCAGAACCGGTTCGCGATCGAAATTCCCTGAAAATATAAGCAGCTATTAACGAACCCAGTACAAACCCGATAATCTCAGGCCGCATATACTGTACCACGGCAGCACGATGCAGACCTAATGCACCGGCGATATCCCTTTCAAAACAAGCCACACAAACACCCATGTTTCCAGGGTTGCCCCATTTCTGCAAAAGGGGCGCAAATATGCCGATAATAGCGCCCACACTAATAATGCCCCAGCGGGTCGCAAAAAGATTCTTTACCATATATTCCTCCTGTGGTTTGAAAGGTTATTGAAAAAAGATCGATTTCTCGAAATACTGGATAAAATATTAAGGGACAGCGGCTATCCCAAGCCTCAACTTTCTCATAAATCAAATTTATATTAGAAGAGGCATAGCGGGATAATAAAAAGGATATTCCGAACTGTCAATCGGGAATATCCGATTTGAATGGGCTTGACTTACAGGAAAATCCGATTGAACAATAAATGACTTTTTTTGATTATTCGGGTTTTGCCAGCAGAAAATCAAGCATTGCCCGGCACAATGGGGAAGGCGTTCTTCGTTCGTCTCTAATCAAGTAGAAGTGTCTATACATAGGATAACCTTTAATCTTAAGGACCTTGAGTATGCCAGCTTCAAGTTCGGTATGAAGGGCCCTTGACGAAATAATAGAAATACCGAGACCTGCTTTGACTCCTTCCTTAACAGCTGTGGATGAACCAAGACGTGCTACGACATTGACAGGATGCATGCTTTTTGATCCGTGGGGTCTAAGAAATTCTTCCATAATTTTCAAGGTTCCGGATCCGATCTCCCTTAATATAAAAGGTTCTTCCAAAATTTCATCAATTGAAATTTCTTCCCTCACCGCCCAGCGATGAGCATAAGGGATGACCAGCACCAGTTCGTCCTTCCAAAGTTCATGACAGACAAGGCCACTGCCTGGACTCCTGGACCCCACTACCCCGAGTTCAAGATATCCTTCCCTGACGCTGTTTTCTATTTCATTCGTGTCGGCAATAGTCAATGCTATCGATACTGAAGGATATTTTTGCCTAAAAATACCAACAACTTCAGGAAGGATATATTCGCCCGGTATAGTACTGGCGCCAATGATGATTTCCCCTCTTTTCATGCCGAGAAAGTCTTCAATTTCAAGACATGCCTTCCTTTTTGCCTCAAGCATTAGAATTGCATGTCCATAAAGAAGTTCGCCGGCCTTTGTGGGGATAACCTGCCTCCCTAACCGATCGAGGAGCCTGACCCCAACCTGGTTTTCCAGAGTAGCGATCCTTTCGCTGACTGAGGCCTGGGCCAAAAATACCGCATTGGCAGCCTTGGAAAAACTTTTATATTCAACAACCTTGGTGAAGATTTCCAATTGACGCAGATCAAAATCAACGGAGTTTGGTTTTGGATAAAATGTATTTTTCAATGTTATTAATCCTTTAAAAAGCAGTTTGGTCGATTTCTTCTATGGCGCTATACTGTACAGCAATATAATCAAATTCAGGTTATAACAAGTTTTAGAATTTGGATCAAAGGCGCGAATATTCGATGTCCCATGTAATTTACCTGAATAAACCCAAGCATAAATTCTGGAAAATCAGTTTGTAATTAGATTTAACTTTGCATTGACATATTTAAAGGCCTGTTTTAATGAATACACAATACTATGCTAAAGTAAATACTAATTTAAACGGCACATATTGTTTTTACGGCTATGAAAATTTTTCGGAGGAAAAGATGAAGCTCGGAGTTTCATCATTCTGTATTATATCAGTCGTATTGCCGACTCTCCTTTTTGAACCCTGTTCAAACACCCTTGCACAGAAAATTAATGTTTATACTCTTGAGGAAAGTATTGCCGAAGCATTTGCAACCAACAGGGCTCTTAAGGCAAAAAAGGAAAAAATAAACCAGGCCCTGTTTGTAAAGAATCAGGCAATGGCGGAGTTCCTTCCAAAATTAAGTACAAGCTACGGTTATACAAGGCTTGATAAACCAAACACAATGGATATCTCAGTTCCCGGTATCGGCAATACAAGCATTGAACTCAATACAAAGAACAATTACCAGTGGAAAGGAACCATCACTCAGCCTGTTTTTACAGGATTTGCCCTGATAAGCTCTTATGAACTCTTAAAATTAGGTATCGATAGATCTGAAATAGACTATGAGCTACAAAAACTTGATCTGATACTGAGTGTAAAAGAAGCCTGTGTCGCCATACTGGAAATGGATAAGGAGGTAGAAGTTGCAGTAAAAGCAATGGAATCACTGGAATCCCATGTAGATGTGGCACATGGCTTTTATAATGCAGGTATGATTCCAGTAAACGATCTCTTAAAATCACAAGTTGAGTTAGCCAATGCTAAACAGAATCTGGTAAATGCCAGAAATGCGTCCCGGCTGGCTCGTTGTGCATTTAATACTATCCTGTCAAAACCTGTTGAATCATATATAGATGTTGAAGATATCCTTATATTTATACCTCAAAAAGAGAAATTCGATGATAATTTAGAAATAGCATTGGAATACAGACCTGAAATAAAAATAATTGATATAAATATACTTGGAACACAAATAAAGCTCACAAAAAGCAAAATCTATCCTGAAATCTCATTTCAGTAAGATTATATCAAGGAAGGCGATACCCCTGGGGTTAACGGCAGTGATCTTCAAAGATCAAGCATATGGGAGGCAATGGCTGTTTGTTCGTGGACATTCTGGGAATGGGGCAAAACACATTATTCTATAAAAGAAAAAATGAGCCTTCTGAATGAATTCAAACAGTTAAAGATGTCTTTAACAGACAGTATAAAGTTTGAATTAAAACAAGCTATGCTGGACCTGTAAGCAGCGGAAAAAAATATCCCGGCCATACGTATAGCTGTTGAGCAGGCGGAAGAAAATTTACGGGTCAGCATATAACGTTATAATGCCAATGTAAGCACATCAACCGAAGTGCTTGATGCTCAGACAATTTTGACCCGTGCGAGTATGAATTTTTATAAAGCACTTTATGCACATAACCTGGCTAAAGCCAAAATGAGGAGAGCAATAGGGCTTGAATAGTATTTTGAATTTAGCGAAAAGCGCCAAAAACGATTTCATTAACCGGACTAATTAAACTTATTTCTGTGATTCAATTATTTCATATATATAGAAATTTTGGCTCTAATATTGCTTTGAACGATATAAATTTCAGAGCCAGTGAAGGAGAGTTTATATTTTTAACAGGCCCCAGCGGTGCTGGGAAAACAACGCTCCTCAGATTAATATTCGGGTCTGAAAAACCCTCCAGCGGGCATATAGTGATTAATGGAGTCAATCTGAGCAGGATTAGCAGAAGAAAACTTGATCTTCTGCGCCGAAAAATGGGCTTTATTTTCCAGGATTTCAAATTACTGCCCAGAAAAACCGTCTTTGAAAACGTTGCCCTCGCCTTGGAAATAAAGGGTGAGACTCGAAGATTTATAAGGAAAAAAACCCATCAGTCTCTGAGGATGGTAGGTTTGGCTGATAAAGAAAAGGCATATCCACTCTCTTTGTCAGGAGGTGAACAGCAACGGGTCGCAATTGCAAGAGCGATTGTCAATGATCCTTTAATTCTTCTTGCTGATGAACCAACAGGTAATCTGGACCCTGATCTTACAAAAGAAATTATAATGCTTTTCAGAAGAGTGCATGCAAAGGGGACTACAATATTGGTCGCGACTCACAGCCAGGAACTCTTAAGAACGCCAGCAGAAAGGACAATCGTCCTTAACCATGGGAAGATCGTTACCGAAAAATGAAATTTGGACAGTTGCCATATTTACTTAGACAAGGTCTTTTAAATATAATAAACAATAGAGTTGTCCATTTAATCGGCATTGTTACTATGGTCGTTTCAATGCTTATCTTTGGAACATTTCTTATCCTGTTTGTGAACCTGAACACCTGGCTTCATGGGATAGGTTCTTCTCTTTCGATGTCGGTATATCTGCAGGACGAAATAAGCGAACAGAATAAGAATAACATTAAGGATTTTCTGAGTGAATTGCCTAATGTTGAAATCAAACGATTTATTTCAAAAGAAACGGCGCTGAAGGAGCTAAAGAGGTCATTGCGAACTCACTCCGATCTTCTTGGGGGCCTCTCAAGCAACCCGCTCCCGGCTTCTTTTGAATTAGTTTTTAAAAAAATAAAGGACCAGAAAATACAACCTCAAAAGATTAAGGAAGAGATCCTGAAAATGGAAGGGGTGGAGGATGTTCAATACAGTGACGAATGGCTGAAACGCTTGGAAGTTATTATGAATACTGTTGAATTGATTGGATTTATTATCGCTGGATTGCTTTGCATGGGTATTCTCTTGATTGTAACTAACACGATAAAACTGACTATATATTCACGTAAAGAGGAAATTGAAATTATGAAACTGGTAGGAGCTACGGACTGGTTTATTAAGATACCTTTTCTGATTGAAGGAACTTTACAGGGTATATTGAGCGGAATCCTTGCTCTTGCGATCCTATTCTCAGGCTATATCCTAATTTCTTCAAAAAATATGGGCATACTGGCATTTGCCCTTCTTGATTTTACCTTCCTCCCTCAGGAATATCTATTTTTGATCTTTTTTATAAGCACTGCTCTGGGATTTATTGGCAGCTTTATAGCCACAGGCCGCTTTATTTCAATTGAGCGCTTTTTTTCTGTATGAAAATGAAATATATTTTCTCACTAAAAGATATCGTCATTTCATCCTTAGTGGTATTTTTTTTCCTGTCAGGTTTCTTAAATGGCATCTCCTATTCTGCTCAGCATAATAAACACGAACAAATAGAAGACATCGAAAACAGGCTCTTGAGTGAAAAATCCAAATTTGAAGCATATAATATCCAGGAGAAAGACCTTCTCATGCAATTAGCTGCCCTTGAAAAAGAAGTCTCTGAAAAAAAACAGCGCATAAAGGAATTGAGAAAAAAAATCTCACAGTCCAATCATTCAAGTGAAAAACTGAAGCAAGAAGCATTAAATCTGGAAAAACAAAAAAAACATACTGAGGAAAGGGCTGCTGAGAGACTGGTGGCATTATATAAATACGCAAAAAGAAAACAGTATATAACAATATTGATCAATTCTCAAAGCTTAGACCAATTTTTTAACAGAGTAAAATATATAAAATCTATTATGAATGAAGACAGAGAATTTCTTGAAAAACTGGCTAATGAATGGCAAGAGTATAAAACTGGAATTCTAAAAATAAATGAAGAAATTGCCGGACAAGAAGCTATTGTAATTAAAGAAACAGCGCGCATGAAGACCCTGGAAAAAGACCTTGAAAAAAAAGTAATTCATCTTGTCAAAATCCACAAAGAGAAAGAATTCTATGAGACGGCCGTGAAAGAACTGCAGCTTGCCGCACAGGACCTTAGGCAGACTATATTGGATATTGGAAAAAATGAAACGATGGAAATTCCCCAGCCCTCTCATTTTATTGACTCAAAGGGGCAATTGCCTTTTCCTTTGGCTGGAAGGATAGTCAAAGATGATAGAATTTCAAAATCAGTGAGGCCGATTTTTGAAAGAGGTATTTTTGTCGAAGGCGCATCCGATAACAGGGTTAAGGCCGTTTTCTCAGGAAAGGTAGTTTTTTCCGGACGTATTAAGGGTTATGGTGATATTGTTATAATAAATCACGGTTCAAGGTTTTTTACGATCTCAGCAAATCTTTCCGAGAGAAAAACCGAAGAGGGAGATCTGGTAGCAGTCGGCGATACAATCGGATTGTTGGCTGGAAATGGATCTTCGGAGAATCAAAAGCTGTATTTTGAGATTAGAAGAGGAGGAGAAAATCTTGATCCTCTAAAATGGTTAAAGCCTCGCTGATATCAAAATATTTTTGGCATATTATTTTTTTATTGTCATTAATGCCCGAATCAATTAAAGGTGACTTTAAGGCTAGCAGAGTATGTTTGTCATATTATTTTTTATCGATTTGTAGTAATATAAAAGGCTAACTGGAAGGAAAAATACAGTTATATGTATCAAGCCATAGGCCTGCTTCGGGAGTAAAAATATGTCAGTTTCAAAAACGAAATTTTCCATCAGTATTATTCTGATTTCTTTGATTGTTTGCGGTGCACTCTTTCTGAAGGGTAATAATTACGAGGTAAACGCAGACACTAAAGATGTTTATAAAAATATCGAACTCTTTACAGAGGTATTAAGGCAGATAGAGAATAATTATGTCGAAACACAGGAACCCAAGGATCTGATCTATGGAGCCATTAAAGGCATGATCCGAGACCTTGATCCCCATTCCTCTTTTATGACAAAAGAAGAATACAGCGAATTTATGCTTGAAACAAAAGGATCTTTTACCGGCATTGGTATTGAGATAACAATTAAAGATAATATCCTTACGGTGGTATCCCCTATTGAAGATACTCCGGCCTATAAGGCCGGAATCAAGGCTGGTGACAAAATATTCAAGGTTGAAAATGAACCAACCAAGGATATGACGATGCTGGAGGCAGTAAAAAAAATCAGAGGTCCAAAAGGGACCAAAGTCAACCTTACCATTTTACGTGAAGGATCTGATAAGCCTCTTGAGTTCTCGATAACACGAGATGTAATTCCATTAAAAAGCGTAAGGCACAACCTTTTGAGTCCTGATATTGCATATATCAGAATATCCAATTTCCAAAGCAAAACTGCAGAGGACCTTTCATCTGTAATTAAAGAACTGAAAAATGAGAGAAAAATCAAAGGTCTGATCCTGGATTTAAGAAACAACCCTGGAGGACTTTTATCTCAGGCTATTGAAGTATCAGACATCTTTCTTGATTCCGGTATTATCGTCAGCACAAAAGGGAGAAATAATGCCCATAATATCACGGCTTCCGCTCATGAAAACAGCACTAAAATTGATTACACTATTATTGTCCTTGTAAACGGTGGAAGTGCAAGCGCAGCGGAAATTGTCAGTGGCGCTTTGCAGGATAATAAAAAGGCCCTGATATTAGGCACAAGAACTTTTGGGAAAGGTTCCGTTCAGACAATACTGCCCCTTTCAGATGGTTCAGGGCTGCGCCTGACTACTGCCCGATATTACACACCAAGTGGTAAATCCATTCAGTCCAGCGGAATTACACCAGACATTGAGATAGCTTTTATGCCGCAGGAAGAAAAAAAGGAAAAGAAAGAAACTCATTTCTTCAGAGAAGAAGATTTAGAAGGCAATGTGCTCGATAATGACTCTGATACCAGGGAATCGGAAAAATCGCGACAGGATAGTGACAGAGACGAGTTTGCCAAAAATTTGCTCGAAAAAGATAATCAGATCCGTCAGGCCTTTCAGTTGTTGCAGAGCTGGACAATTTTTTCCCAAATCAAAGGTACACCTTGAAGGCTTCAAAATAGGGTCTCATGCCCTTCAGGCACAATGAATGGGGAAATCTATTTCTCTTTTCGCAGCAGGATTTTCAATTAATGCTGCATATCAAATTTGGGGCGGGAATCCATAAATCCTTAATCGGTATTAAAGCCCACATTCTCTAAAGGGGGTAAATGAGAGGCTCAAGGGAATAACTAAACTTACTTTATTTTTATTTACTACAAGGCTCCCAATTAGCTGATAAATTGAAATAAATGGTCTATGAATGAAAATCAGAAAGACTCACTCTGCTGTCATAATTACATTTATTGTTTGCGCCTCCTTTTTTAGCCTGTATTTATTATTCTTTAATAATCAATTGAAGTCCTCGGCTCCGGTTTATGAAGAAATATATACAACTGGGGGAAATTTTCACAAAAGCGTGAGAAAAATTGATTACGCTATATATGAATCCCTCTATATAAATGGTACCAAACAAAGTGATGTATTGTTTTTGGATATTCAACCAAGACATCTGAATGGAAACTTCTGGGAATTTACAGAGATTCTGGTTAAATTTCCAGATTCCAAATCGGCGCATTATTTTCAGAGTGCTCTTAATTCTGAAATAAAAAAAGCTGGCCAGTTGATAAAGCTTTTAAAGGCAGACAAATCAGAAAATGAAATAATTCTACATATCTTTATGGGAGAGTTTTTAACCCATAAAATAATTATTAAAATTAACGAGAAGGAACAACCTTCTAAATATTTTCGACCAAAAATAGCTATCATTATTGACGATTTGGGCTACGAATCAGATTTGGCCTTTGAATTTTTAGATTTTGATTTTCCAATTACTTTTTCGATTCTGCCTTATGGTCCCTTTACAGAAATTATCTCACAAAAGGCAATTATAAATGGACATGAGGTACTATTACACCTGCCAATGGAGCCAAAGAACTACCCTTCTATAGATCCGGGGCCAGGAGCTCTTTTATTATCAATGAAGGAAAAGGAAATATGCTCAACCCTTGAGCAGGCTTTATTGGAGGCCAATGGAATTAGTGGCATAAGCAATCATATGGGATCATCATTTACGGAGAATCGAGAAAAAATGGGGATTGTCTTGAAAGAGCTTAAGAAAAAAGGTCTTTTCTTCATTGACAGCAGAACAACCAGCGGCACAGTTGGTTTTCAGGAAGCAAATAAAATTGGCGTTCCCGCTGCATCGAGGAATGTATTCCTTGACAATGATCTTGATATAAAGGCAATAGAGATGCAAATGAAACGACTGCTTAATATAGCCAGGCATTCAGGTTCAGCAATAGCAATAGGTCATCCTCACAAGGAAACCCTTGAGGTTTTAAAAGAATATTTTCCGCAGATAAAAAATGATTTCGAATTAGTACCTGTTTCAGAGTTGACAGGTTGATAACATTAATTCTATGAATTGATTAGCTTCGTAAAACAGCCTTAGCCTTCTGCGGATACTTGGTTATTTTTAAATACTTATAGCTAATCCTTCCGGAAGTTAATATTGATAGTCTCTGGTAATTAAAACTCCTGATGGATCTGTAATTTGTAAAAAACTATATTTTTAAGGCAGTGTAAACTGATAACCCGCCTGAAGCGAGGTGAATCCAGATTAAACGCTGATAATTCATTTTTATATTTAAGAGGAATAAAGAGATAAATTTTAACGGGTTAAGGTCTAAGAGAAATTAATGACTCCTTAACTGGCATATTGCAACCTGCTTCTTTTACTTATCATTGTAATGACAAAAAGATGGAGTTTAACTCAGATCCTGAAATCACGTCCATGAAGGAGAATTGAACTTTTTTATGAATTAATAAACATTAACCAGGAGGAATATAATAAAAAATGAGAGTTCCATTGCTGGATTTAAAAAAGCAGTATGAAAAAATTAAAGATGAAATAGCAATTGCAGTTGAGGAAGTTTTTAATTCTCAGCAATTTATCCTTGGACCCAATGTCGAAAAGTTTGAAAAGGAGGTAGCTGATTATTGCGGCTGCAACCATGCCGTGGGAGTCTCTTCCGGTACTGATGCCCTGTTAATATCTCTTATGGCTTCAGGCTTAGGACCTGAAGATATTGTCATTACAACTCCATATACATTTTTCGCCACAGTTGGCGCCATAGCAAGGATAGGTTCTAAGATAATATTTGTGGATATCGATGAAAGGACATATAATATGGATCCGCTGAAACTTGAGGCTACTCTTGATTCAATGAATAAAGAGCAAATCTCAAAGCTGAAGGCCATTATACCCATTCATCTCTTTGGTCAATGTTCAGACATGGAACCTATTCTAAAGATAGCGGATGACTTTGGTTTGACTGTAATTGAAGATGCTGCACAGGCTATCGGATCTGAATATCAATTCCTTGACGGAACAATAAAAAGGGCCGGTTCTATGGGCACATATGGTTGTTTTTCCTTTTTTCCATCAAAAAACCTGGGTGCATTTGGCGATGGCGGAATGGTAACAACAAACGATGAACAACTGTATAATTACTTAAAAATTTTGCGTGTCCATGGATCACGGCCTAAATATTATCACAGTGTGATTGGGGGAAACTTCAGATTGGATGCACTCCAGGCTGCTATTTTACTGGTTAAAATAAAATATCTTGATGAATGGACACAAAGGAGACGTGAAAACGCGAAGCTGTATCGAAATCTTTTTCAAGAAAAGAATCTAACTGAAATTTTATTGCCTGTTGATGTCTCAAAAAGACATATTTATAATCAGTTCGTTGTTGAAGTAAAGGACCAGAGAGATGCTCTCAGGAAACATTTAAATGAAAATGGAATAGGATGCGAAATTTATTATCCTGTACCACTTCACATGCAACAGTGTTTTAGCTACCTCGGTTATAAAACTGAAGACTTTCCAATATCAGTAAAAGCAGCAGAAAAAACTCTTGCGCTGCCAATTTTTCCGGAGCTGACGGAAGAGCAAATCATTTATACTGTTGATATGATATCGTTTTTTTTCAAAAGATAATTTTCGTATTTTATTTGTAAAAATAATCAATAAAATATGTTGACAACTACAAAGTTCAATTATATAAGATTCTTTTTTGAGTTGAGCGAATTGAACAGCAAATATCTTGACATTCAATTTAATTTTGATTATATTACTACTCAACTTTTGTTCTTTGAAAACTAAATAGTGATGCCGTTTTAGGCCCCTAAGAAAAAAAATAAGGAATTAAATCTTTTCATAAATATAAGTGGAGAGTTTGATCCTGGCTCAGAATGAACGCTGGCGGCGTGCCTAACACATGCAAGTCGAACGAGAAATTTCCCGCTTGCGGGAAAGAGTAAAGTGGCGCACGGGTGAGTAACGCGTGGGTAACCTGCCCTTGAATCGGGGATAACCTTGCGAAAGCGTTGTTAATACCGGATATTGTCACAGGGACTATGGTTTTTGTGATGAAAGGTGACCTCTTCATGAAAGTTGCCGTTTAAGGATGGGCCCGCGTACCATTAGCTTGTTGGTAGGGTAATGGCCTACCAAGGCTACGATGGTTAGCTGGTCTGAGAGGATGATCAGCCACACTGGAACTGAAACACGGTCCAGACTCCTACGGGAGGCAGCAGTGAGGAATTTTGCGCAATGGGGGAAACCCTGACGCAGCAACGCCGCGTGAGTGAAGAAGGCCTTCGGGTTGTAAAGCTCTGTCAAGTGGGAAAAAATTCTTTCGGTTAATAGCCGTTAGAACTGATGGTACCGCTGGAGGAAGCACCGGCTAACTCCGTGCCAGCAGCCGCGGTAATACGGAGGGTGCAAGCGTTGTTCGGAATTATTGGGCGTAAAGAGCGTGTAGGCGGATTGGTAAGTCAGATGTGAAAGCCCTGGGCTCAACCCAGGAAGTGCATTTGAAACTGCCTTCCTTGAGTATGGGAGAGGAGAGTGGAATTCCCAGTGTAGAGGTGAAATTCGTAGATATTGGGAGGAACACCCGTGGCGAAGGCGACTCTCTGGACCAATACTGACGCTGAGACGCGAAAGCGTGGGTAGCAAACAGGATTAGATACCCTGGTAGTCCACGCCGTAAACGATGAGAACTAGGTGTAGCGGGTATTGACCCCTGCTGTGCCGAAGTTAACGCATTAAGTTCTCCGCCTGGGGAGTACGGCCGCAAGGCTAAAACTCAAAGGAATTGACGGGGGCCCGCACAAGCGGTGGAGCATGTGGTTTAATTCGACGCAACGCGAAGAACCTTACCTGGGTTTGACATCCTCTGACAGTCCTGGAAACAGGATCTTTCCGGTTATGCCGGAACAGAGTGACAGGTGCTGCATGGCTGTCGTCAGCTCGTGTCGTGAGATGTTGGGTTAAGTCCCGCAACGAGCGTAACCCTTGTCTTTAGTTGCCAGTATTAAGTTAGGAACTCTAAAGAGACTGCCTCGGTTAACGGGGAGGAAGGTGGGGATGACGTCAAGTCCTCATGGCCTTTATATCCAGGGCTACACACGTGCTACAATGGGCTGTACAAAGGGTTGCTAATCCGCGAGGATATGCTAATCCCAAAAAGCAGCTCTCAGTTCGGATTGAAGTCTGCAACTCGACTTCATGAAGTTGGAATCGCTAGTAATCGTGGATCAGCATGCCACGGTGAATACGTTCCCGGGCCTTGTACACACCGCCCGTCACACCACGAAAGTCGACTGTACCAGAAGTTGCTGGGCTAACTACCGATTTATCGGTAGAGGCAGGTACCTAAGGTACGGCCGGTAATTGGGGTGAAGTCGTAACAAGGTAGCCGTAGGGGAACCTGCGGCTGGATCACCTCCTTTCTAAGGAGTATTCCATATAAGGGATATCCTAGGTCAATCCTATAATTGGTGTCACTATTTAGTTTTGAGAGAACAAGAATTGTTTTATCTTTTGAGAAGCTGTTATCAGGATTCAGATTTACCGAATTATTGGACGGGCCTATAGCTCAGTCTCGGTTAGAGCGCACGCCTGATAAGCGTGAGGTCGTTGGTTCAATTCCAACTAGGCCCACCACTTTTCAGGGGGTGTAGCTCAGCTGGGAGAGCGCCTGCCTTGCACGCAGGAGGCCATCGGTTCGAATCCGTTCACCTCCACCAGGTAAACACAAATTGATCTATATACCTGACTCTGGGGTATAGAGGAAAAAAGAGGCCCGCTATGTAAGCGGGAAGGATTTCAGTTTCAATAGCTCGCCTTCGGCAATCTAAAAACTGAAATATGAAAACTCTAAATATGTAGGAAAAGTTGTTAGTTTTCATGTTTGAGCTTTTAGCTCCGGGCGTAAGCCTGACATGTTCTTTGAAAATCGAATATGGAGTAATGCAATTTCAAAGGTGCCTAAGATAGTATTAATGATTGCATAAATGGAAAACATTTATGGCCAAGCTATTAAGGGCAGACGGGGGATGCCTTGGCGTCGGATGGCGATGAAAGACGTGGTTAGCTGCGATAAGCTTCGGCGAGCCGCTAAACAGGCATTGAGCCGGAGATCTCTGAATGGGGAAACCCATCTCGGGTAATTCCGTGATATCTATTACTGAATACATAGGTAATAGAGGCAAACGAGGGGAACTGAAACATCTAAGTACCCTTAGGAAAAGAAAGCAATAGCGATTCCCAAAGTAGTGGCGAGCGAAATGGGAATAGCCTAAACCGGATATATGTTAAAGCCTGCAAGCCTTGTATATCCGGGGTTGTGGGGCCATATCGGAAACGTTTGCAGACGTTTCGGCAAGTCAAAAATTCAATGGATAGCTGAACAGCCTGGAAAGGCAGACCATAGAGGGTGATAGTCCCGTAAGCGAAATTTATTGAACTTGCTGGATATGGTACCCAAGTACCGTGGGACACGTGGAACCCTGCGGGAATCTGGGAGGACCATCTCCTAAGGCTAAATACACGCCGGCGACCGATAGTGAACAAGTACCGTGAGGGAAAGGTGAAAAGTACCCCGGTGAGGGGAGTGAAATAGTACCTGAAACCGTCTGTCTACAAGCAGTGGAAGAACTATTGGAGTTATATTGGGTTCGCCCGATTTATTTCAAGTTCGACTGCGTACCTTTCGCATAATGGGTCAGCGAGTTACTCTGTGTTGCAAGGTTAAGCCGTCAGGTGTAGCCGTAGCGAAAGCGAGTCTTAATAGGGCGATTAAGTAGCATGGAGTAGACCCGAAACCAGGTGATCTATCCATGGACAGGGTAAAGTCCCGGTAACACGGGATGGAGGCCCGAACCGCAGAAGGTTGAAAACTTCCCGGATGATCTGTGGATAGGGGTGAAAGGCTAATCAAACCTGGAAATAGCTGGTCCTCCCCGAAATATATTTAGGTATAGCCTCACAAATTAAGTGACGGGGGTAGAGCACTGGATGGGCTAGGGGTCCTACCAGATTACCAAACCTAACCAAACTTCGAATACCGTCAACTTCTATTGTGGGAGTCAGACTGCGGGAGATAAGTTCCGTAGTCGAGAGGGAAAGAACCCAGACCGCCAGCTAAGGTCCCTAAATATGTACTAAGTGGAAAAGGAAGTGGAAGCGCACAGACAGCCAGGAGGTTGGCTTAGAAGCAGCCACCCTTTAAAGAAAGCGTAACAGCTCACTGGTCAAGTGATTCTGCGCCGAAAATATAACGGGGCTTAAGTACATTACCGAAGCTGCGGATTCTTCGACTTGTCGGAGGATGGTAGGGGAGCATTCCATTCTGGGTTGAAGCCAGACTGCGAGGACTGGTGGACTGGATGGAAGAGAGAATGCTGACATGAGTAACGATAAAGCGGGTGAAAAACCCGCTCGCCGAAAACCTAAGGTTTCCTGAGTAAAGCTAATCTGCTCAGGGTTAGTCGACCCCTTAGCTGAGGCCGAAAGGCGTAAGTGATGGGAAACAGGTTAATATTCCTGTACCACCAATTTACCGTTTGAGTAATGGGGGGACGCAGAAGGGTAGGCCATTCCGGTGATGGTTGTCCGGATTCAAGCCTGTAGGTGGAGAGAGCAGGCAAATCCGCTCTCTCATTCAACACTGAGAGGTGATGAGGATCCCTTTTTGGGAACAAACTGGCTAATCCCATACTGCCAAGAAAAGCCTCTAGCGAGGTAATTTGGTGATCGTACCGCAAACCGACACAGGTAGGTAGGGTGAGTATCCTAAGGCGCTCGAGAGAACTCTGGTTAAGGAACTCGGCAAATTGACACCGTAACTTAGGGAGAAGGTGTGCCTCCATTAGGTGAAGAGACTTGCTTTTGGAGCCGAAGGGGGTTGCAGAGAAATGGGGGTGGCGACTGTTTACTAAAAACATAGGACTCTGCCAAGTCGCAAGACGATGTATAGGGTCTGACGCCTGCCCGGTGCTGGAAGGTTAAGGGGACTTGTTATGTCCGAGCAATCGGACAAAAGCTTTGAACCGAAGCCCCAGTAAACGGCGGCCGTAACTATAACGGTCCTAAGGTAGCGAAATTCCTTGTCGGGTAAGTTCCGACCTGCACGAATGGCGTAACGACTTCCCCACTGTCTCAACCAGGGACTCGGTGAAATTGAATTAGCGGTGAAGATGCCGCTTACCCGCGAAAAGACGGAAAGACCCCGTGAACCTTTACTACAACTTGACATTGGACTTTGGGCTGGTATGTGTAGGATAGGTGGGAGACTATGAAATCTCGACGCTAGTCGGGAGGGAGTCAACCTTGAAATACCACCCTTATCAGTTTAGGGCTCTAACCTTGGCCCGTTATCCGGGTCGGGGACAGTGTCTGGTGGGTAGTTTGACTGGGGCGGTCGCCTCCTAAAGAGTAACGGAGGCGCGCGATGGTTCCCTCAGGCTGATTGGAAACCAGCCGAAGAGTGTAAAGGCATAAGGGAGCTTGACTGTGAGAGAGACATTTCGAACAGGTACGAAAGTAGGTCTTAGTGATCCGGCGGTTCTGTATGGAAGGGCCGTCGCTCAACGGATAAAAGGTACTCCGGGGATAACAGGCTTATCGCGCCCAAGAGTTCACATCGACGGCGCGGTTTGGCACCTCGATGTCGGCTCATCGCATCCTGGGGCTGGAGCAGGTCCCAAGGGTTTGGCTGTTCGCCAATTAAAGCGGTACGTGAGCTGGGTTTAGAACGTCGTGAGACAGTTCGGTCCCTATCTTTCGTGGGCGTAGGATATTTGAGAGGATCTTTCCCTAGTACGAGAGGACCGGGATGGATGAACCACTAGTGTACCAGTTGTCGCGCCAGCGGCATGGCTGGGTAGCTACGTTCAGAATGGATAACTGCTGAAAGCATCTAAGCGGGAAGCCAACCTCGAGATAAGATATCCCTTCTCCTGACTTGTCAGGAGACTAAAGACCCCTTGAAGACTACAAGGTTGATAGGCCAGGTGTGTAAGTACGGTAACGTATTGAGCTAACTGGTACTAATAGGTCGTGAGGCTTGGCCATAAAATTTTCTATTTATGTACTTTAAATTGCATTACAGTATCAGGTTAAGGCTTTGTTGATATGTCCACAATTGCTGAGACCATGATCAACTTAAGAATTTTTCGGTGGCAATAGCAAGGAGGTCACACCCGTTCCCATCCCGAACACGGAAGTTAAGCTCCTTAGCGCCGATGGTACTGCGTGGGAGTCTGCGTGGGAGAGTAGGACGCTGCCGGATTAAATTTAAAAACCCCTTGTTATGCAAGGGGTTTTTTTTCGCCCTTTTTCTCCCTTGACTTTGGGAATCTATATGCCTAAAAAATATGCAAAAGCTTTAATATAATTTATAAATGATATCCAGTTATTTCTTAAGGACTTTAATGACTAGAAAATATAGTCCAAGAGTATTTCATTTTTTCCCTGTGGCTTATTAAATAAACAATGAAACCGTCTTCTCTTTGAATATGGGAAACATAAATAGGGCAGTGATCAATTTAGCCGCTATAGAATAAAACAGGAGGTCTTTTATGAAAGTATTAGGATTAATCGGCAGTGTACGTCGCCTCGGCAATTCAGAAATTCTTACTAAAGAGGCATTGATGGGTGCCGAAGAAGAAGGCGCTGATGTAGAAATACTCCGTCTGACTGACTATACAGTAAAGCCATGTACAGGGTGCGCTACATGCCTGCTCCAGGAAAAAGATTGTATCATTGATGACGATGCTAATTTTATCTTTAATAAAATGGCTGAAAGCGATGGCATTATTCTTGGCGTACCATGTTATATCCTCGAGGCCACGGCCATAATAAAGCAGCTAATCGATAGAGGATTCGCACCGATGCAGCAAAACAAACTCAGAGGTAAAGCAGGGGGAGTAATAGTACCTTATGCCACAAGAGGCTGGACACAAAATGTTTTTCAACAGACTAATACCTGGCTTCTTGCCATGGGACTTAAAATTATTGATCAGTGTCTCATACACGTTCAAGGCCTTCGCGAAGCTCCTATCTTTGAGAAATCTATTGAAAGTGCTCATGAATTAGGGAAAAATGTTGCAAAAGCCATCAAAAGTGGTGATTACTCATATCAAGGAGAACAGGGAATATGCCCCGTCTGTCACGATAGAAATTTAAGAATTTTAAAAGACATGCAGACAGTTGAGTGCCCTGTGTGTGCTGTTCGCGGGAAAGTCAGTTTGAAAGAAGGCCGAATCAATATTGTATTCAGCCAGGAGGATATCAGTCGAAACCGCTGGACTGAAGAGAATCTGAGACGTCACTTTTCCTATCACCTTAAACCTTCAAAGGATTTTTTTATCAAAACCAAGGATAAAAGAAAGAAACTTATCCAAAAATACAAAGATTATCCTGCAATATAATGGAGGAGCAGCATGGATTATTTTGTAAAGTTCAGGTATTATCCCGGAGATCCTCTAAAGACAATAACCAGTGAAGATCTTGGTAAAATTGCTGAATCAAACTCCCTAGAGATCAGTTTGGAGGAGATCAAGGGTGATATTCAGGAAATCGGAGAAAAAACCCTTGATAAAGATCTTGAGACTATTTCACAGACTGTAATTACGGTATCTGGCAGTAATGCGCATGATGTACAAAGAGGATTAAGAGAAATAATTAAATTATATCGTTCTCCCAGAACTGTCTTTTCTTTATGGGGCAGTAATGAGGCAGGAGAACAGATTGCCTGGGAAACTATTGAGCAAATGGATGGTTGGTGGTAAAATTCCCTGCACAGGCATAAATTAAACCCAATAAATATATTCTTAAAATTACATAGCAAACAAGCCCGGACAAGTGTGCCGTTTATCATTAAAAAAACAACCCGGGAACAGACAGGCAAATATGAATAATGGATGATCCAGTAGTAAAAAGTTGTATTTCTGAAAATGAAAAACTTGTTATTGAAAAGCTTCAAGGTCATAACTGCTTTGCGTGCGGAACTGCAAATCCTATCGGATTGAATCTTCAATTCTACCGCTTTGGGAATTCAATATGTTCTGATCTGACCTTGAAAAAGAATTATGAAGGTTGGGAAAACATCGCACACGGCGGAATAATATCCACCCTGCTTGACGAAATAATGTCATGGGCCGTTATCTATTTTAAAAAAGCCTTTGTTGTTACCAGAAAAATGGAGGTCAAATATGTTCGGCCGGTGTTTACTGGCACGCCGATATCTGTAAAAGGAACGCTGATTGATGACCCTGAATATAAAGGAGTAAAAGCCAAGGCTGAAATCCGTGATGATAAAGGCAATCTGCTCGTGACTGGCAAAGGCGAATTTGTATTGCTCCCAGATGATAAGCTAAATCTAATATCAGATATCCTGAGAAAAGAGATGTTATTACTGTTCAAAAAATTTGAATAATTAGCAGTTGAACACCTTCTATAAGGCCTTTTTCTAACAGGTCAATCTCATATTTCAGATATCACTGCTCAAACGCCTGCCCTATCCCTGTGTAGATTTTAAACCATTTACCCTGCTTACCTCTCAGGAGTCTAACAACTATTTTCGGAAAAGGTTCTCAAGGGCTTTTATGGCTTCCTGAGTCTTGTTAACTTTTGTTAGTGCTGAACCTCTTGGCACAAAGTAATCGCAGAAATTTGCTCTTTCTTTATCTACAATCCGTTCTGCCAGAACTTCTCGACACTCATTGTATGAGCCGGGGTCATAAAATTTGCATTGTTTACAACACCTCAAATCCCTTTTACAATTAAAGCAAACATCACCCCTGCCCGGATTTCCCTTAGTATTAATTTCTATTCCACAAAAAACACAATTCATAATTATTCTTTCCTATAATAAAATGACGTTTTGACAATTTGACAGGCAAAAGATATTATTTTTTTATGAGATCAGTTAAACCAAACTTCAGTTACATCGACCATACCGCTGATATGGGTATAATAGTCGAAGGCACAAACATCAAAAACCTTTTCAAAGAGGCCGCAAAAGCAATGATGTATATTATCGTGAGGGGGGCATCACTTGATAAAACAAAAACCATTAAACTCACATTGACAGGTAAAGACCTGCCTGATCTTCTAGTCCGCTGGTTGGGTGAAATCCTTTATCTTTTTGAAGGAGAAAAGGAAATCGTTTCAGAAATAGACATTGATTCCATTTCACCTTCTAAACTTTATGCTACCCTAAAAACGGTCTCTTATAAACCAGATCTGCACAAGATATTATGTGAAATTAAGGCCGTAACCTACCACCAAATTAATATTACCCAGACTGGTAACAGCTATAGAGCAAAAATTATCTTCGATTTATAAACTGTATCTTTGCAAAATTCTCAAAATAAAAAAGCTTATATAACAGACATCCTAACCGCTTAACTTGACTTCAAATAAAAGGTACCACTATGGATATACAGTTAAAGCAAATTGATGAATACAGATGGTTAATCCCCAAAAATGGTCCGATGCGAGTGCCAGGACTCATTTTTTCAAACAGTAATCTGATAAAGGCCGTTAAGGACGACCAGAGCCTAGTACAAATAGCAAATGTTGCTACATTGCCCGGCATTGTCGGGCATTCTCTTGCCATGCCGGATATGCATTGGGGCTATGGCTTTCCAATTGGTGGCGTTGCAGCTTTTGATCTGGATGAAGGCATTATCTCTCCAGGCGGTGTAGGTTATGATATTAACTGTGGATGCCGACTTATGACCACCAGGCTGATGGCAAGTGATATCCACCACCTGATAAAAGAATTAACCTCGGCCCTCTTTAAAACCATCCCGACTGGCGTAGGATCCACAGGGTCTATACATCTATCCAAAGCAGATGAATTCAAAGTCGCAGCTCAAGGAGCTGCCTGGGCAATTAAAAACGGCTTTGGTGACCCTGGTGACCTGGAAAAAACAGAAGACTATGGAACAATTAATGGTGCAGATCCTGCTGTACTTAGTGAACGAGCTATTAAAAGGGGCAGAAATCAGCTAGGAACTCTTGGTTCAGGAAACCACTTTCTTGAAATCCAGGTTGTCGATCAAATATATGATGCAAAGAAAGCTTCAGCTTATAATCTTTTTGAAGGACAAGTAACGGTCTTAATCCACTCAGGATCCAGAGGTTTTGGTCACCAAATATGTGATGACTTCCTGAAGGATATGATCCAACAGGTTATAAAAGAACCTTTTGAATTACCGGACAGGCAACTGGCCTGTGCACGACTGAAATCTGATCAGGGTCGCCGTTATATATCCGCTATGGCCTGTGCCGCCAACTATGCCTGGGCTAATCGGCAGATTCTTATGCACTGGACCAGAGAAACTTTTTCCAAGGCCCTGTCAATCAGTCATAATGAACTTGGGATGCAACTCCTGTACGATGTATGCCATAATATCGCTAAAAAGGAACTGCACATTGTTGACGGCAAAGAGAACATGGTTTGTGTTCATCGAAAAGGTGCAACCAGATCTCTTCCCCCAGGACACCCTCTCCTGCCAGAAGTTTTCAGAAATGTTGGACAACCAGTCCTAATCCCAGGTAGCATGGGCACCCACTCTTACGTGCTTGCCGGTGCAAATGGTGCCATTGTTAACACATTTGGATCATGTTGCCACGGCGCAGGTCGTCTTTTAAGCAGAACTCAGGCCACAAAAATGGCAAAAGGCCGCTCAATAGGTCATGAACTGGAAGATTTAGGCATCTTCGTTCAATCAACAGGCAAAAAAACTATTAAAGAAGAGATGCCAGAAGCCTACAAAGACGTATCACAGGTAGTGAAAGTAGTCCATGAAACTGACTTGGCACAAAAGGTCGCCAGGCTAAGACCCCTGGGGGTCATAAAAGGGTAAAAAATATTATTCTGTTTAAAGTAACCTCTAAGAGTAAGCAGGCAAATTACCAGGTAATAATAGCAGGCTGAAATCCAAATGTTTTTACAATGCCACAGATCGTCTTCAGGGATTACTGATTCGATGCCCGCCTGGGTATTCCCTTTCAGAGTAATACTTCTATATTTTAAAGTTAATTATATCTAACAATTCAAAATATAACGGTCAATATAAAAACATGTCAACAAATAAAATATCTACAGTTTTATAAAAAGTCCAGAGGTAGAATTTAAGTAATATAAGTACAATATCTTTTCACTGTCTGACATCGGTGGTAGAATTTCAATCCCGTACAGCATATTTTTGCCTTGCTTAAGATACAGGCTTTTGGTAAACATTTTTTTCATAAATAAACATAAATAAACAGGGCTCATATTTCAATCTTGGATAATAATGAAAAAATAGCATCATTGATCTTAACCGCTGGAAGAGGTTCACGTTTCAATGAATACTCTGGTAACAAAACCCTTCTTCCTCTTGTTCCAGGGAATTCAGTATTTGAGGGTTCTCATCCGATACTGCTTAATATCCTGAAGAATCTGCCACCCGGACCAAAGGCGCTTGTTGTTAATCACAAAAAAGAAGATATTATTGAAGCAACCATTCATCTTAAACTGACTTATTGTATTCAGCCTGTACTAAATGGAACAGGAGGAGCACTTCTTGCATCCCGAGATTTTTTAGACAGAGAGGAATACGAAAAAATAATCATTACAATGGGTGACATTCCTTTTGTAAATAGATCCATATATATAGCATTAATTGAAAAGCTGAAAAATTACAATCTGGTTGTACTTGGATTCCGGCCAAAATCAAAAAAACAATATGGACTGCTTGAAATAGACAGGGAAAATGTACGGAAAATTGTCGAATGGAAATATTGGAATCAATTCTCTAAAAAAAGACAGGGAGAACTCCAAATCTGCAATTCAGGCATATATGCATCAAGAAAAAAAGACCTTTTAAAATATCTGTCGGCACTTTCTGTCAAGCCTCATATAGTCCGGAAAAAAATCAATGGAAAAATAATGGAGAAGGAAGAATACTTTATCACAGATCTTGTAGAATATATGTATGAAGATGGTCTTTCTACAGGGTACATCATTGCAGAGGATGAAAAAGAAGTTATGGGAATAGATGATATCTCCGCACTTATTAATGCACAGAAGATTTTTCGTGAAACTATTTCTGTCAGGAACCCTGAGATGAACTTACCGCCTCAACTGTAAATTCGCTCAGGTTTTCAGGCAGATTATCAAAAACTATCATAAAAGGGACGCTCGCTCCCGGCGCTACGTTAACATTTTTCATTCCCATTCCGCTGGGTTCTTCCATAGCCTTATTAATATTGTCCAGAGGCAATTCCCTGATTTCAACTTCATTGAAGACATTTCCAGCGTAAACCTGCTTTTTTTTAACCTCCCGGCCTATATTATCAAGGATGGCACCCTTGATTAGAATGCAGCTTCGGCTTTTTGAATATTCATTTTTTACCATCCCCCGAATCACAAATAGACGGCCAGCATCTTTTGAATTTATAAAAGAGCCTGTCACGGCGTTAAATGAAAGTTGCCTCACACCCGTATCCGTGATCTCCATTTTCTCCGGGGTTTTTAAAAAGGGCAAATATTTATTAACCATCTCAGGATAAAAGAAAATAAAAACAACGCATATTCCAATAAAGAAAAAGAATACTATCAGGATAACAGTAAAAAGAAATGATTTTGACTGTCTATCTTTTCTGACCGGAAGCACTCCGTTTATTTCTGATGCAAATTCCTCCTCATCAGAATCAGGCAAAGTTTCCAGAAAAACCGTCTCGGCATTTTCAATGTCCGGCAATGTTTTATCAATAAATATGGGCTCTTCAAATTCAGTTTCCTCTTCCTCTTTTCTCTCTATTGTCTCTTCTCCTATTACAGTCTTTTCACCTTCCCCTTTCAGGCCTTCATCAAAATCCAGGGCATCTTCATTTAGGCTAATGAATTCCTGCTTTAAAGGCTCATCATCTTCCTTAACCTTGGGATAGACCCTAAAAATCTCACCGCAATAAGAACACCTTACCTTCGAACCTTCTTCCTTTAGCAACCTTTCATCAAGATTAAACTTTGTCTGGCATTTTTCACATTCAATGATCATGCTCACACTCCTGTTCGAGAAAGTAAAGCCTGTTATTTCAAGATACAAATATCGGGAAGATATCTGTATTTCTGATTATAATCAAGGCCATATCCAACAATAAAGCCCTCTTCTATCTGAAAACCGCAATAATCAATAGGGACAGTAACATCTCTTCGTTCAAGCTTATTAATCAGAGCACAAATCTTTATGGAATCGGCTCCTTTTCGCTCTACTCTTTTAATAACCGCAGAAAGAGTCGAACCTGTATCTATTATATCCTCAACAAGAATTACCGGTTTTTTATCAATTGAAATTTCAATATCCTTTGTAAACTGGATATTTTCGTCGGGAACCATCTTGGAACCATAGCTTGCTGCCCTGATAAAGTCTATTTCAGTCGGGATACTTATTTCCCTTACAAGATCCGCAAAGAAAAAAATTACACCGTTCAATACCCCAATCAAAACGGGTTCTTTTCCCTTGCAATCAAAAGATATCTGTTCAGCAATCTCTTTAACCCGTTTCCGAATTTCATTTTTCGGAATTAGAATTTCTGTTTTCATAACCTTATTATCGCTAAAATGCTACAATTCATAAAATTCCTAATTGCAAATAACATATTGGAATTTATGCCTTTTGTCAACGGGATAACCCAACCCTGGGCATAATCTGTTGATTCTTGATTCCAAACTTAACTTATGGAATTAGGCATGAGGCATAAATGGGAAACCTGTAAACAACCCGGATCAGTTATTGTCCGTTTCAGATACTGACGGAAAATAAACGGTAAATGTTGTACCACCTGAAAGATAGCAGTCTTCATTATTTTCACAAAATTCGCAGTGGCTGATTCTCCCTGGACATGAGTCTTTGGCATGCGGTATATACCTGCATCTTGATGAAGACATATCGATCTTAAAATTATACCGCTCAGAGAATATCTTCATACGCAAAAGATCAGCCCCCTTACCTCCGGCGTTAAAATCAAAGGGGCGTTTTGATGAATAGTCCATTGTCTCCTGAGTCGCAAAAAAACCTTCAAAAATGTGTTTCTGATTATCACTTGTTATACCGACACCGTAATCACGCACTATCAGTTCAGCACCATTTCCCCGTTTCCTCGCTGTGATCTCTATCTTGCCTTCATCCGGAGTGTTTTCAATCGCATTTTTAATCAGCCCTACAAACACTTTTTTTAAAGGATCGACAGGGATGCTGATTACCGGTACAGCCTCGAGCTGAGTTATTATTTCTATATTGCGATGAGAATAAAACTCTTTTATCTCCTTAAGGGATCTTTTTACAAAATTATCAAGAAAAATATGCTCTGGTTTGTTTTCTTTGGATCCGAATATCTCGTCTATACGTTCCCTGATTTTTTTAATACCAGGGCCTTCACCGACCTCTTCTGAAAGGATTGTCTCAAGCACATCTATGCATTCATCGACCAGCCATGAAAGGATATAATGGGTGTCGTATTGCCTTTCCCGCATAATGTCTTCCACCTGATACTGTATCTCCAGAATCCTATCCAGGTTTCTCTGGGCCCTTTCGATGGTAGGACACCATTTTTCTTCCGGTATGGATGAAAGTCTTTTTGCAAGGATATTAAGGGAAGCACTCAACACTGCAAGCGGGGTTTTCAGTTCATGTGAAAGGCGATTGATCACCTTGTCCTTTGCCCTGTTCAGACTCTTTACCTCTTCATATGCCTCCTGAAGCTCCTTTGAAAACCGGGCATTTTCAACCGAAAGCTCAACCGTACCAGCCACCATATTGAGAAGTTCAACATCTGTCTGATCAAATGTCCCTGTCTTCTTGTTAGTTACACACAGAACACCTATAATTCTGTCTTTGCTTCTTAAAGGCACATCCAGCATATTCAGAGTTTTGAATCCGGCCTGGGTATCTACACCAGAGTAGAAAAAAGGAGCCTTTGATGTGTCAGGAACTATTATAGACCTTCCTGTCCTGACAACTTCACCAGCCACCCCTCTGCTTGAGGGAAAACGTACCTCTTTAACTCTTTTTTCGATGGCCGAATCATCATGGGCTCCGGACTTGAAGTAAAACTCATCTTTTTCTTCATCAAGAAGTATAACGAGCGCGCCTTCTACTCCCAGAAGCGGCTTGACCTCCCAGCTGATAAAATCAAGCAGGTCTCCAAGGTCCGGATAATTGGGGAGAGCCATGCTTATACGTCGCAGGGCCTCATTTATTCTCGTTATTCTTTTTTCCTGTGTAATATCTCTGTAAATAAGGAGCTGTCCGGTTTGTTCTTCCTCTGCCTCGGAATATACTGAGGCCCTGATAACTACATCCAGCCTCCTTCCATCCTTTGTAAGCCTCTGTGTTTCGTGGTAGCGGATTATTTTTTCCTGCAAAAGCCTTCTTATATATCTTTTTGTTTCCAGCACAAGGTCTTCAGGAATATACGGTATGTTTTTCCCCTCCAGTTCCTCAAGGCTCCACCCAAATGTCTCAGTAAAAGATGGATTTAAATAGGAAACCTTTCCCTCGCGTGTGAAAACTGCGATGGGATAAGGGACAAAATCAAGTAATGTTCTGTATCTCCTCTCCGATTTTTTAAGCGACTCCTGAGCATTAAATTTATCACTGATATCCCTAGCAATTCCACGGAATCCGATTTTTTCTCCTTCCTTATTGCTAATCAGATTTGCAGAAAGCTCTATTATGCGGGGAGAGCTGTCTTTCACATTAATCTTCCATATAAGGTCTGAAACTCCATGGCCGGTGCGATATATTTCATTAAAGGTCTTAAACCCCTTCCTGGCATATTCTTCATCCATGAATTTGGCAATATTCTGAAATTGGATTTCTTCCCTCGAACGCCCGAAAATCCTGCATAGCGAACTGTTAAAATACAGAAAATTACCATGGATATCCAACTCATAGACACCCTCTTCAATGTTTTCAACAAATGCCTGATAACGTTCGCTGGATATTTTTTCGCAGGAAACCAGGATATTTTCACTTATGGAGCTGTCTATTTTTGTGGTGTCTTTTGGTTCGGATTTGGTTAAAGATTTTTTGGCCATCCCTTGTTTATCACTTTTCATAGCGATTGGGTCTCCAAGGCAATATGTTGCAGTCCTTTAACTATTTTTCCATATAACATAAAACAACTATTGTCATTAATAATTTTTAGATAATTCTATTTTTTAAGCCTAAAATGACCGCACAAAAGAAGAGCACGGCCTTAATGGCATCAATAAGGCCGAAAATTCAACTGTGGAAAACACTTATAATTTTTGTTTATATATGATATGACTTATCCTTACTTAAAGCGAAAAGTAATTATTCCGTGTGACGTATCATATGGAGAAACGCTAACTTGAACCCGATCACCTACCATGACTCTGATCCGAAACTTTTTCATGCGACCTGAGAGCACTCCTCTGACAGTTAGATCATTATCGCATTGAATTTCTTTTATTCCTCCGCCTAAAATTCTTGTTACTACACCCTCCAGTTGAATTAAATCATCCCTGCTCATGCTGCTCCTTTCGAGTTTTCTCTATCTTTTATTCCCTCAAGCCATCATGTCCTGGAAGAAACGATGAAGCCTCAGTAGCACAAGGTACAAGAGGGTGTTCTTAACAACTTACTCTAATAACCTCTTCAATTGTTGTAATGCCATCCTTTACCTTTTCCGCGCCATCTCCAGAAAGAGTGATCATGCCCTGCTCAATGGCCATACGTTTGATAGCATTTGCATCAGAAGTCTTTAAAATTATATTTTTTATCGGATCATTCAGAATCATGAGTTCAAATATACCGGTCCTTCCGCTGTAACCCGTATTGAGACATGAAGGGCACCCTTTACCACGGTATATTTTTCTTCCTGAAATCATATCGTTGGTCATGCCAATGTTTTTCAAAGATTCATCATCAGGGGTATATTCCTCTTTGCAATCATTACAAATAACCCGCACAAGTCTCTGCGCCAGTATTGCGATAACCGAAGATGTAACCAGGAACGGTTCAATCCCCATATCAATAAGACGAGTCACAGCGCTGGCCGAATCATTTGTATGCAGGGTAGAAAAAACCATATGCCCTGTTAATGCAGATTGAATTGCTATCTCCGCAGTTTCCAGGTCCCTTATTTCCCCAACAAGAATCACATCCGGGTCCTGTCGAACAATTGAACGCAATCCATTTGCAAAGGTAAGGTCTATTTTAGGATTAACCTGTATCTGGCCAATACCTTCTATTTGATATTCAATAGGATCCTCAATGGTGATAATGTTAATATCGGCATTATTAATCGTGGAAAGGGCTCCATATAATGTTGTAGTTTTTCCGCTTCCAGTTGGCCCTGTTACTAACATAATGCCATGAGATGATTTTATAAGCCTTTCAAATTCCTTTAACCGATCCTCCGGCATACCGAGATCTGAAAGCCTTATAATAACATTTGTCTTGTCAAGCAGACGAAGGACAATTCGTTCACCAAAGGCAATAGGGATTGTTGAGACACGAATATCAATACTCTTTTCAGCAATCCTTATCTCGATTCGTCCGTCTTGTGGAAGCCTTTTTTCTGCTATATTCATCTTGGCCATGATTTTGATACGGGAGATCAAGGCTGACTGGATATGCTTGGGGGCAGAGAGCCTGTCATATAGAATTCCGTCTATACGGTAGCGGATTTTTACCCTGGCTTGGGTCGGTTCAATATGGATGTCACTTGCACGCTCTTTAACCGCCTGAGACATCATCAGATTTACCAGTTTTATGATTGGCGCATCGCTGGTATCATCCAGCAGATCTTCTGTTTTCTCAATTTCGGATATAATAAGGTCCGTGTCTTCTTCGTGCATATCCTGAATAACCTGTTCAGCAGAATCACGGCTCATATCATAAGCAAGATTAATTAGTGAAATTATACTCTGATGGTGAGAAATTACAATCTCGTTACTTTCCATGCCCAGAATAAGTCTCAGATCATCCAGTGGTTGAAAAAGAAGCGGATCATTGACAGCAATAAAGGACCGGTCTGGTGTAGTAACAGGAACAATTTTATATTTCTTAAGAAACTGTATAGGAACTTTCTCAGTAAACTCTATATCCATATCCTCGGCTGGCAAATTTATTAAGCATGGTATTCCAAACTGGATACTGAGTGCCTTTAAAAGATCCAGCTCGGAGATTGATTTCTGTTTAATCAGTATTTCCCCGATTCGTCCTCCTTCCAGTTCCTGTATCTTTAAGGAATTCAAAAGAACTTCTTCCGAAAGTCCGCACTCTTTAACCAGAATTTCCCCTATAAGTCTCATCAGTCCTCTAAATTCCTCACTTTGGCCTGCGGCTTTTCGTGCATCTTTATAACGCCCTCCTTTACACGATTAATCTCATCATTTTTCTCATGATATACATCTTCAGCCTCTCGCGGATTTTCAATTATGTGAGGCGTCAAAAATACAAAAAGGTTTGTCCGGTTATTTGTAGCTGAGTCTGACTTAAAAAACCAGCCAAGGCCGGGGACATTTCCAAGGCATGGCACCATATATCCCGTATTTGTAGTTTCATCACCGATGAGACCTCCGATTACTACCGTATTGGCGTCCTTGATAATTACCGTAGTCTCTGCCGACCGTTTATATGTAGTAGGACGGCCTTCTTTGAGCGAATCAGACTGAATCAGCCTTGTCACCTCCTGGAATATTTTTAACCTTACAAAACGTTCCTGATTAATCTGAGGGGTTATTTTGAGTGTAACACCAACATCCTTGTATTCATAGGTGCTGTAGTCCACATTTGCAGAGGATGTATCCGCTCTGGTCTGATATGGTACATTTTTGCCCACAGTAATCTGAGCCTCCTCATTATCAGTAGTCATAATCTGTGGCGTTGATACTATGTGCACATCAGTATCGGTCTGGTAGGCCCTTATCACAGCTCCTGTAGTTGGAAATGTTATACCTCCTATTGTAATGCCCTCACCCAGTACACCTAATGAAAGCCCGGTTGCAAGACTGGCCATGCCTGTTGTACTTGAAACACCTGGAAAGCCGGAACTGCCCCCTGAAAGAGAACCTCCAAAGGCACCGAATTTTCTGTCCCTGTAACTCCCGAATTCACCTATACCCTGCCATTCAACCCCCAGATCAAATTCTTTGTCAACGTTTACCTCCATGATCAGGGCCTCTATATAGACCATTGCCCTCGGTATATCGAGTTTTTTAATGACATCCTCAAGGACAAGATAGTCGTCCTTGCTGGCGGTGATTACTAATGAATTGGTCGCTTTATCTGCCACGATCTGTACTTCCTGAGAAATCGCGACCCCCTTATCTGTCTGCGGCGATTTTGACTGTTTGGAAGGAATAGCTGTTAATACCTTGGCCATATCTTCCGCATTTCCATTTTGAAGATAGTAGACATGTATATCACCGGTGCCCCTGGGGGTTTCCTTATCCAGGAGTTCGATCAATTGTTTGATCTTCACTGTATCATCTTCTGATGCCAATATTATCAGGACATTAGTCCTTTCATCGGCAGCTATTTTGATGACACTTTCAACAGGAACTCCTGGTCTGGACCTCCTGACTTTTTTTTCAAAAAGAGATTCTATCGATTTTGCAATAACAGACGCAGTAGCATATTTAAGCGGCACTACTGATATCTCAGCCCCTATTCCCTCCACATCAATCACTTTTACGATCTTTAAAAGGCGTTTAATATTGGAAAGGACATCTGTTACAATCAAGGTGCCGGTTGGAGGGTATGAAACTATCACACTGCTCTTTGAAACCAGAGGCGTAAAGACCTTTTGGAGATCTTCAGGTTCGGCATATCTCAAAGGTATCAGTTGTGTTACGACTCTGTCTTCGGGAATAATGCTGCTCTCACTTAAACGGGTTTCGATGCTCTTTGTGCTGGCCTGAATTGCCGGAACTATTTTTACTATATTTCCAGATTGCACTGCTGCATAACCATGAACTTCAAGAACCGATTCAAAGACCTTATATGCCTCTTCAACTGAAATCCTGGTTGGGGAGACAATCGTAACCTTTCCGCTTACAGCTTTATCAATAACAAAGTTTGTGCCTGTAAGCTCACTTATGAATTTGATAAAAACCGCAATATCAACATCATCAAAATCAATTGTAACATAGTTGTTATCTCTGTTTTTATTTTCGACCTCTTTCGAATCTCCAGAGCCTTGCATTTGTTTTACTTCGGATTCACTGATTCCTCCAGGCTTTCTATCTGAAGGCCTTTTTTCAGGCTGATCTCCAGCGTTCGATTTTGAAGGCTTTGCTTCCTGCTCAGGAATAACAGATGTAACCCCGTTTTCTCCAGCAACACGCACACCCAGAACCGGAGAAATACCTGAAAAAAACCACAACAGAATACATAAAAAGCAGAGCAGATATTTTCTGTCTATTCTTAGTCTCATAACTGAGGAATCAACTCCCTTTCTTCTTGTTTTTATTACTTATTCAGTGTTCTTATTCCGAATGCTCTGTCCGCCCATCAAATCCTTAAATTCTTTTTCTTTATGAAGATTTTTCATATCAGCATCACTTTGTGCCCATTCTCTGACGGATTGATCAAGCGAAATCGCCTTCTTCAAAACCGCAAGGCTTTCAGGCATTTCTCCACTGCGGGCATACAGGCAGGCCAGATTGTAATATGAATTAACATACTCAGGATTTAATCTGATAGCCTTTTCAAAACTGGCACTGGCCAAATCTAAATCATTTAAGTAAAAATATATGACTCCCAGATTATTCAATGTATTAACATGACCCGGATCCGCTTCCAGAATCCTTTTATACATGTCTATGGCTTCCTGAAAATCACCTTTTTTATGAAGTTCCCTTGCCTTTTCATAAAACCTTTCAATGGTTACCACAGCAGATTCCGGGTTATTACCTGCTGCCACGCCCGTGTCTTTAAACTCAGATACTGCTGTTTTTTTAGGAATTATGCAATCCAACCATGAATACAGAGCAAAGGCAATGAAAATAGTTAAGACTATTAAAGATACAACCCTGACTGTCCTTTTTTCAAAAAATCTTATCTCTTTTGCCCGGGCCGATACTATACCATGTCTTCGGTAACGGCTTTCTCTTTCTCTCTGAGCCTTGTTCAATGCCTCATGAATGTAGCTCATGTTAATCCACCATTTGATATAACAGTGCCCTGGTTCGTGATCCGACAATCCCGTCGTCCTTTAAGCCAAAGTCACCCTGGAATTTCAAAACTGCATTATAAGTTGATTCGTCGTATACTCCGGTGAGGGCCAAAAGGTATCCGATACTGCCCAGGATCTGTTGAATATTCAATATCTCCTGTCCCTTCATGCCCGACTTCAATTCAGTCACATTTCTGTTAAAAGGGTATACAAAAAAAACTTTATTCCCCCAATGCTTAAAGATAAAGTCCCTTGAAATCGTCTGTTCATTACCTTTCTTATCAATAACAGCGGCTCCTTCCGGAGATGTTTCACTAACCACCATATATCCTGATAATGCCTTCGAACCTTTAGGATAAGCCGACACCTGAACCCGGAACGGTTTTTTAAACATCACAAAATACTCAGGCTCGACAACAAACGAAACCAGTGTCAAACTGATATCATCCGTATCCAGACCGCCTTTATTGCTCCCGTCTTCAAACATGCCGAAAAGTGCTGCCAGACTGCTCTGATCATCAAGAATCAGCTCATCAATGTTATCCCCGGATATGAAAAATCCGACGCGGGAATAATTTGAACTGATTCTTGAAATATAGCTCCTGAAATTCCATCCGGCAAAGGAGGTAACAGCAAACAGAATAAAAACGGCCATGGTCACATATGCAATGCGTTTATTGAACCACCTGCCTTGCTCATTACCCTGACTGATGCCTCCACGAAGATCCCTGACAGCCTTTCCAATCATTCCCGTGGATATAACTTGTTTTCCCTTGGCAAAAGCAATCAGGAGAGCCCGATCACATATGGCATTTATTCTTCGAGGATTTCCACGAGAAAATGAATGAATTTTTCTGAGTGCCCTGTTAGTAAACTTTATATTTCCATGTCCACCTGCTACTACCAGCCGGTGTTCCACATACCCCCGGATATCTCTTCGTGTTAATGGTCTTAGATTGTAACGAACAGTAATTCTCTCATCCAGCTGTCTCAAAGATGGCGAGGCAAGCATATCTGCCAGTTCGGACTGTCCTACTAGTACTACCTGAATCAGTTTATCCTTTTCTGTTTCCAGATTGGAAAGCATGCGTATCTGTTCAAGTACCGGCTGGGACAGATTCTGAGCCTCATCTATCAACAGGACTGTGTTACCGCCACTTTTGAATGTCTCAATAAGGAAATTATTTAGCGAGTCAATATAGTCCTGTTTCGTTTCAGCTCCCTTGTCCATCTTAATGCCGAATTCCCTGTTTATGGACTTCAGGAGTTCCATCTCCGACAGGAAGGCGCTGAATATTAATGCAATATTTGTAGATGCGTCTAAATGACTCAGTAGAGTACGGCAAAGTGTCGTTTTTCCTGTGCCGATACCACCAGTAATAGCGATAAAACCCTTTCTCTCGTTGATCCCGTAAAGCAGATGGTCAAGTGCTTCCTTATGAAAAAGGCTCAGAAAGAGATATTTCGGGTCCGGCGACAGATTAAAGGGGTCTTCTTTTAAACCAAAAAAAGATGTGTACATATTCTTAGTTAATTAAACTTATACTCTAATAGTTTCGTTTCACCCTTCCGGTCCATTTGCAGTGATATGGTTGAACCTGATTTCAGGCTGTTATATAAATTAAGGACATCATCAGGGCTTGTTATTGGTTTTCCGTTAATCCCCTGAATAATATCTCCATTTTTTAATCCCAATCTGGAAAAAATAGAATCAGCCCTTATTCGGGAAACAGCAAGTCCATTAGCCTTGCCATCCTTGAAATAAGGGCGGATACGTACCTGCATCATAAGTCTGTTGATGTTCTTAAGAGAATCCTGCAATTCCGCCTGACTCACCGTTATTATTGAATCCGGCTCCTTGCCTCCTGAAGAAACACCATTTCTTCCTGCTGTTATAGAGGAAACAGGTTCCTCCATAATCAGTATTTCATCCTTGTTACCAACCCTCAGAACAATCTTTCCCCTTAAAATTATTTTAACAACTGCATCCTGAATGCTGTCTCCAACCCTGTACAAACCCTGCTTCTTTTTATCAGTTTCTTCGATAACGGAAAAGGAGAGCTCCGGATCACCTGTAACAGTACCTAGAAGTTTTATTTTAAGGGATGTCGGCTCAAGTTCCTCTATGTCTTCTGGTTGGGTGTTTTTGGTGGCAACGCTAAGAGAACCGAACAAATTTCTATCTGTAATAACCTGGAAATCACTAAGGAGTATTTTACTGTAAAGTCCTGTTCTGGAATCCTGATTAATTACTACATTTTCGGTTTCTGCCGGACAATTCAGCCTTGAAAGGACAACCCTGTAAAAAATATCGACACTCGTATAAACGGCAGCGAACAGGGCCGCCAGATTAAAAATAATAAAATAAACCCTCGCCATTCCTCTCCTTACTACAACAATGTGAATCTTGGCTCACTGATATTCCCTGTTAGCAGAAAAGAAAGCCTTCCGTTTTTCATACGTTGCCTGAAATATGCAAAAAAAGCAGAAGAGTCCTTTCTGTTTTTAAAAAATGCCGGAGACAGCTCGATTGAACCCCTGATATTGACAGCACTTTTTGAGATATCGTTATTCAGGCGTATTTCTCCGGATAACGTCCCGGTCATCTCCTGCCCGAGGAGCTCAAAATGATTCAATCTCAAATTCCTTTTTTCCATAACGCACCTGACCTTGAGATCCTCAAAATCTATGGAACCTAAGATCGGAATTGGCCGGAAAAAGGTTATGCGGCCATTTTTAATATTGAATTGCGCCTCTCCTGCACCGTTCTGGAGCTTTTCATCCATGGAGCTGAATGTAAGGGAACCATCTAATTCTCCATTTAAATCACACTCGATAAATGATGAGAGAGACGATGCTTCAGCAATCTTTATGCTGTTGAATTTAATGGAAGATTTGAAATGACTTCCTGTTTTATTTTCCGTAAAATGGATATTGCCTTCCAGAAAACCCTTATTAACATTACACATAAAATTAAATTTTAATCTCCCCAGCAAAAAAGACCATATTTGAGGTCTTACCGTGATGCTGTCCGCTGAAAGATATCTTATATCAGGATTTGCATTACTTGAAAATCTTACATCCGCAAGATTAATGCCGACAGGAAATGCAGGCTTAACTTCTCTGATCATCAGTATATTTTCCGGAGAGATGCTCTTTGCGGTTGCCTGCAGATAAAACTTGAAGGCATTCGAGGGAAAGCGGAAATATAATAGTACAATCAGTAAGATAAGAGAATACAGGAAATAAAATATATACTTCTTGTTTTTGGATATAGACAATCTCATTTTAAACCCTTATCTGCTATATCTGCCTTAAGGTCAATACATGGATAACCGCATTAAGGTATCCGGTTTCTCTCTTGTTTTCCCTGATTTCAATCCTCTTGATACTTACAGCCTTTTCTTTTGATTCAATACGGTAAAGATAATCCACCAGTTGTTTCAGGGTAATTTTTTCCAATTCCATTTGAACCATCGATTCTTTATAAGGGCCTGTCACCTGAGAAACAGACGGTTTCATATACTTGATGCTGTCCTTGACTTTTACTTCACCGGCAGCTTTTTCAAGGAACGAAAACAATGTGAAATTCTCGTCACGACGGGCAATTATCTCCTGTATCCTTTGCGAACCATCTTTCTGAGCCTGATACTCAGCACTCAACTTTATAATTTCTTTTAACGCATCTTCTTTAGAACTTAGCCCCTTTTGAAGCCTTTCCCTGTTTTCAAAAAAGGGGAAGACAATGAATTTACTCAAAAATAAGATGACAATAAAAACTGCACCCAGTATTATAAGATATTTTTCTCTCGTTGCTAATTTCATTATCGCGCCCGCAGAAGCTTTATTTCAAATTGCACCTGATTTCCTGACCTGTCCAGATTTGTTGAGCTTATTGAAACCTCACTGAAATAGCCAGATCCCTCAAGGACATTCTGTATTCTATCAACAGTGCTGTATGTATCTGTCTTACCGCTTATTCGAACCGTTTCCAGATCAATACCTATACGTGTTACATTTATGTTAACAGTACTGGGAATACGTTCGGATATGTCTTTCAGTATTTCAATCACCGGGATATCAGAGGCTGTTCCGGGCAGCACACCCGCCAGCTTTCTTGTCTCATTGATCTTAATCTTCATCTGCTGAAGCGGGTCTACAATCCTCCTCACCTCGGGAAATGTCTGTCTGAACACACTCGCCATTTCCTGATCAAGCCTCCCTGCCCTCTCCTTCAATAAATAGTAGTCAATGCCGATATCAGCAATCAGCAATGCAAAGACTACCGATAACAGCACCGCTGCCTTACGAAAATTCATATTTAGAGCCATATAAGGCCTTTTTGTCTCGAAATCATCTTTCCTGAAATTGAAATTCTGATCGTCTTTGGAATCCCTGATGGCAAGTGCGAGGGCTCCATCCATCAATAAAGGATTCCAGATTCGCGCAATATTCTCATCCATTTGAATCCTGCTGCCTCTGCACAAATCAATCTGTTGGGCCGTAATATTCAGATATTTTTCCAGGATATTCCCTGTATTGGGGTAAAGAGCGCCTCTTCCGGTAAACAGGACTTTTTCAGGACGTACAGGCCTGCCGCTCTGCCAGCCAAAGGCATGCAAAGTGTTGTCTATCAAAGCACAAAAGGACTTGAAATGTTCTTCAATTTGTTCAGGTGCTGAAAAATTGTCATGATTATTATCTTTGGAATGAATGGTGTTTTTTTGAAAAGGACTGTCAGGCAGGGCAAAATTCCGGATAAGAGATATATGCTTATCTTTAAAGAGCACCATGGTAAGCCTTTTTTCTCCAATATCCAGGAAAAGACCCTCTTCCGGGGCTTCCTGCGATTTCAAAAGCCTGCATACAACTGGAACACATCTTATATCCAGGATATCCGGGTCTATGCCGCAGGACTCCATCTGCATGATACGATCCGAAATAAAATTCTTATACACTGATGCAGACAGGATGCGGCTCTGCTCCGAATGCTTGTTTACTATAAAGTCTGATATTAAATCATGGATTGGAAAAGGAAGCATGCCTTCAATTTCAAAGGGAAGTGTCTGAGCAATCTTTTTTCGATCCTTAAAGGGCATATCGAGATTTCGAAAAGAGATACTTTCCGCGGGAATTGAACTTATACAGACATCACTCTTCTGATCTAACTGCGCTGAAATTGCCATTAATGCATTGCCTAACCCACCGCTCTCTTTAATCCCGGCCTCAGCGCAAAAAATAATTTGATGGCCTTTAAGTCCAACTCTTACCTGCACTGCAGTAATCGAATCCTCATTTATGTCAAGACCTAATATTTTTCCTGGCATTTTCTATTGTCTGCTGTTTTTGTGGAATCTGTTTTGCAAACGGCTTTATTCCTTCTTCCATGAAAGTATCTTAACCGTCCTATCATTTCTCTTTACAATGCCGGTTATCTGTTTATTCACATGATCTTTAATTCCCAGTGACGAAATTTTAAAATAGGTGCTCAAAGTTGTTATAATTTCAGGATTAATAACGATATGCCTCATCCCGGGCACATTGTTGTACCATGTGGGTTCATTTATATCCATGTCTTCATTCATGCGATATTCAACGATTCCCTCAACCATCTCGCTGTCTATTTCTTCTGAAAGGCACTTCAGTACTAATTGATCTGCCGTATTGATATTTATCCTTCCATCACCGTGAACAGTCAGGTAGTATGATACCCCCGGTTTCTCTTCAGTACCGTAATATAGCCTCTCTGTCATTCCTCTGACATAAAGCATATCTTCCAGAAAAAGAAATGGTGCATTCCCGCACGGATATGGTTTATCAAGTGCCTGATAATAGCTGTTTTCTGCGCCAAAACCCGTAATTTCGTTGTCTGGATCAATCCAATCCTTAATGGCGTCAATAAGATCATCCACTTCTTCACTTTCAAGATCGAATTGTTCATTATAGAGGAATCTTGTCAGGAGTTCTTTCTGTTCCGGATTATAATTCCCGCTCTTATCAATCAATTGATTGATCTGAATCCTCCCTGAAAGATCCAGTATCTCCAGCTCAAAACGACCGTCTTCAAACATGAGAGAGGAGTTGTGAGAAACTGCACTGGAATATGCCCAGGGCTCAGTAAGTGAGTCATAATCGTTTTTGGATGCATCTTCAGAAAGGACTGCAATGGCGCAATTAAATCCCGATTCAGCAATACATCCCGTGGCAATTCCATCCCTTAGCCTGGCGGCTGCTCCCAGTTCAGAACGCATTGACTTATTAAACTTCAATGTTAATGCAACTATCAAACTGATTATCATAACGGTCAGAATCAGGGCAAAACCCTGTTTATTTTTAAGAAGTCCTGCCATATCTGATCCCGGCCATAGGAAGCACAACGCCTGATATAAATTTTATGGGTGATTCCGGACTAAACCTGTTAAAAATATCAAGTGATATTAAAACCATGGCAGGCAATTTGCCTTTTATTGCCTCCCCATTTGAATCCCAGCTGTCATATGGATTCCCATCTGAGTCATAATAGGTTAAATTAAATGAAAACACATCCTCGCACAGGACCAGTCCCTTGTCTTCCTCACTGAAGGATTTATCAATTTCGGGAGTATCACTCCGGTAAAGAATAAAACCTTCTCCAACCTCGTTTTCCCTAATACTGTATGCTATTCTTGCAATACCGTATTTCCTGCTCCATTGATCCAGAATAAGGTGAGACCGGGAAATAAAACGGATGCTATCCATGCATCTGCCCTGTGACTCACTATCCTCTCCCGCAAATTGATTCCATGAATCAAGATCCACTTTATAAGGCAGATTTTCATCTTCATCAAAAATAATAGCCGACTCCAGATCGTCCTGTATCCTCTCCAGGGCTATGCGAGCCATTCCATAGGCCTCCGCTTTGGACTCGGTCTCTTCTGTCAATTTTATGGTGCAGGTATATGAGACAAAAACCGTTGAGATTACCACAGCAAGAATAAAAATGGCTATCAGGATCTCCAGCAGTGTAAAACCATTTCTGTCTTTTGTATTTATAAGGTCTATTTCAACACTCCTTGATATCTGTGATCATTCTTTCTATGCCGTTGCCTTGCTCCCCGGCATCAGCCCTGAATAGACTTTACAGGTATTACTTTTAAAATTCAAAAAAGTGCATAAATAGACAGGAGAATATAAAGAAAGCTATCGTCCCTTAAACACTTTTCAAACTGAGGTACAGCCCTGCCTTGAACCAGTACCACAACTCATAAGGGTGATAACTCAGGAAATTTCAGGGAAACTATTATCCCTGAGTCAAGGAGACTATCAGGGAATTCACTTTCTGCCTGGCATCGTTAAAAACTCCTGAAAGATTCAAGGAATGATTGGCAAAAATACTTCCTGGATCCCCGTTGAATACAATCAAGGGCTCAAAATCGCATCTTTTCAGGTTCTCAATTATCTTATCAAGTAATGTTAAAGAATTTTTATCTGTCAGTACATCAATGAAATCAATCCGAATTGCCTTAAAAGACTCGTTAAGTGCATATGCAGCACCCTGGGCATAATAGAAATTATTGTCGATCAGATACCATGGGATATCCACTTCCACCATCTTTAGACCCTTTGCTTTTTCTTCGTCCGTATCGTCAATAGTCAAGACCCTGTTTATATCCCGGGGTGCATTGATAAGCCTGGTATTCACCCCTCCCATAAGGGAAGCATACTGCTGAAGCAGTTCAACCAGATTATCTGCCCTCGGATAGAACTGCGATTTGCCTGCAAGAAGATTCTTTTTTAATGACTGCAGGTCATTGCAGGCCTTTTTCCATTTGCTTTCTGCAGATGGAAACCACCATTTGTAGGGATCGTTTGATAATGAAGTGAAGGCTTCTTCTGCCAGAGGGTCAAGCTTATCCGTTGTACGCATACGCGACAGGTTATCCCTCAGGACTCTGATGTTGTACCTGACAACCTCTAATTCACCGATCTGAAAACTGGGCATATTATCAAGGAGCACAGTCGGCCAGAAAAGGTCATTAGGCAGCCAGTTCGAATACATCTGTTCTACAAGAAGCTTATTGGTCGTGATAAACGCCATGCCTTTAATATCGCCATCCAGTTTATCAATCGCAATATTTTCAGGCTTCCTGGAATTGATTGCCATGACAACTGCGAAAAAAACAATCAGGCACAAAAAAATGACTAAAACAGCAGCCTTTTTTCCTTTTTTCTTTTTCTTTTCTTCAGTAGCAGTTTCCATAATCCTGATCTCCTCCTGAACCTAAACCCTTTACTGAATCTCAGCAACTGAATCCGACTCTTTTCAGGGAATCAAGTGCAGTCGTTATGAGATTCGATTAAAAAATATAACAACGGAATTCATTTTAGAAACGGTAAGACCTAAATGTCAACATAAAGCGTGCCCTGTCTGAATCACCATTAGATAATCAAGTGTCACCCGTCTCGCGCCATTGCTTTTAAACGGCTCTACTTGTGTATCCTACATACTGGCTATTATTTAGGGGCTATCAGCTCTCTTTGAGCTTTCACCTTTAAGCTTTGAGCTTTCAGCCTTAACCACTCATCACTCATTATCTGTAAATCTGCCTTCTATTCTCCAATAATCTTCACAAGTACCCGTTTTCTTCTCCTGCCATCGAATTCCCCGTAAAAAATCTGCTCCCAGGGTCCGAAGTCAAGCCTTCCCTCGCTTATGGCCACAACTACTTCACGTCCCATAACCTGCCGTTTCATATGCGCATCGGCATTATCTTCTCCAACATTATGCCGGTACCGGGATACAGGCTCATGTGGTGCAAGTTTTTCAAGCCATAACTCATAATCATGATGCAGTCCAGGCTCATCGTCATTAATAAAAACAGAGGCCGTTATATGCATAGCATTGCACAGCACGAATCCTTCCTTGATGCCGCTTTCTCTCAGGCAGTCTTCCACCTGAGGTGTAATATTGATGAAGGCACGTCTCCTAGGTATATTAAACCATAATTCCTTGCGATAGCTTTTCATTCAAACTCTCCTCTTTTTTCTAAAAGAACTGACAAGGGGCTTTTGCAAATGTACTCAAATATATATTATTTAAGCTTCCTCTTCCCCTTCGGTTCCCTGATTTTCTTTTGTCTTTTTACGCCGCCTAATGAATTTTCTCCATATCCCCCCTTCGGAAAAGCACTGCCAGCCCCAGCGAAACCATCTGATAAGGCTGAATGCCAGCCATAATGCCCAGGCCAGCATCAAAATGTGGTAAATCATTTTATGCAGTGACAGCACCCAGGGCTGAGGCATAAATGCACCTATCCGGTCCTGTGTCCAATTCAGATGCAGACTG
>Ga0209408_1000014_pt1 | contig 144470 bp, 137 predicted proteins | sample AD_UKC107_MetaG_FD_184422 | JGI IMG/M metagenome (GOLD analysis project Ga0209408, IMG submission 184422) | Active sludge microbial communities of municipal wastewater-treating anaerobic digesters from Hong Kong - AD_UKC107_MetaG (SPAdes)... | ecosystem: Engineered > Bioreactor > Anaerobic >... | reverse complement strand
CAAGGGTTTTTGGACTATTGGGCTGTTTTTCGTGCATTTTGACATGGTTTATCAGATCATTATATCACATTAACCCTATAATTACCAGTGGGATAAGGTCGATCGTAGACTTTTTCAGCAGACCCTATTTTACGTTATGAATCCAATTCTATATCAGATATTTTTTTATATATTCACAAAAAATAGATGAACTTGCAATAAATTTTTCATCTTGCTTTAGTTTTGGTTGTGCATTTTTGATTAATTCAAAATAGTAATAGGCCTTTTCATAATTTCCCCGTCCTAAATAGTCCAGTGCCAACGTATACATAAGAGGATATACATATAAAGATTTTTCATGATGTTCAATAAGTTTCGCTAAAGCTTCAATTTCGTTTTTAATTATTTTTGATTTTTCTAAACTAACTCTATCTATTTCCTCAAGAGCTTGATAATTAGCGGGTCGATGAGAAGCTTGAATGCATATCCTCTCTTCCATCCCAAAACTCCCGAGGCTATAGTGACCAGTAAACACCCTACTATCAAGTAAATATTTTATAGCTAGATATAATGTGTATTTTGATTGTGGATTATTAGACATTAAATGTATTACATCATGTCGCCCAATAGATGGATTGTTTACATAGTCATTAAGAATCCCCTGATCCTCTCCCGTTGGATCATTAACTTTAAGCAAAATTTGATTGCTCAAAATATTGCCCGAGAATATCTTATGATTCAGCGAGTAATTATGCTTTTCGTATTCCTTTATGTCTGAGTAAAAATCACACCCAAGCTGTAATGTATATTCACCTGCACTTATTGGTTTGCCAACTTCAAACAAAACCACTTCGGCTTTGCCAGGGTTTAAGATCTGCAGTGGCATCTCCCTTACTGATTTAAAAGAGTAGGCAGAATTTGGAACGAATTGTTGGTCTAGTGTACGATTATTACTGTTACTCGAAACAATAGCTTTACATATTGTATTACTATGCCATCCAATACTAGTGCCATCCAATTCAGGTAACTCTATTGACTGCCTAGAAACATTATTTATAACTACTTTTGCGTATATTGGGATCCCTACTAAATATGCATCCTCTATACTATCTAGATTAATTGTCAATGAATCCCCATACATTATAGTTGATATTAGGATTGTAAACATTACTGTAATTAGTTTAGTTATCATTTTAATATCTCCTCATTTTGATATATATCTTCCTATCGGATCTATTTGATTTCGAATACTCTCATCAATATAATCAGCCATTCCATTTTCGCCTGTCAATAGATGATTTAAACACAATCCTATGACATCATCATGAGAATGATAATTTGGACTCATAATGCAATAATCGTTAATACTAGGATTAGGACCTGTTATTAATATAGCATCGGAAAATTCATTGCAATGACAACAAATCCCAAATGAATCACAACCATTTATTGGACTTCTATTAAAGTTATGAAGTAACTCGTGAATTGTCGTGTCATTAACATCCTTGTCCGGTTGACTTATAATATATTCTACCCACACGAAGGAACTTGCAAATTCCGGATAAGTAAAACCATAAGCTCCATCACCTAAAGGATTTTGCTGTCCTCCTATTAGATGCAAGCAATTAGCTTTTCCTTTATGCTCTTCACCCCACCACTTAAATTGATAATCATCCAATAATTGCCTTTTATCAACAGAATCAGGTATCTCGGTCCAATCTGGATTAGGTATAGGTGATGAACTAGAGGAAGATAAAACGAATTCAACAAATGCAAAATCAATTAAATCACTAAAATATGTAATATTTGATTCCCAAAGAAGATCTTCAGTTACAACACCCAAATAACAATTAGGATTTACCGGGTCAGCATTAGCATAATATGTATGTGAAACACTATCTTGTAAGAAAACAATTTTATTGTTCTTATCAACATTACTAATAGTATGAAATTCCCAATAACTATAATCTTCAGAAAATGTATCCATAATGGTAATAGTGTCACCTGGATTAAAAGGGGTGATGTCATTAACCAATATCACATTAGTTCCAATATAAATATCATTTATTACTGTCGAGCCATGTTTAAACATATCATCTTTTTCAATGTACACTCTTTTCCATGCTGTCAATATTCCAGTTCCACATAGATTAATAATCGAATCATCCTTTCCTTTAAGATAAGCAATCACTTTATAATTATCTCCTGCATATCGCCTGGTTATATCAAGAGTAGCAGTTGCCACACCACTATTAGTCGCAACTTGGTATGTGGTAGTTCCACTTTCTTCAAAAGTACCAGCATTCCCAGATGTATCATTGTTATCGTCATATGTTCCGCTAACATAAGCGGATGAATCTGGAACATCGAGGACTTCAAAATAAATTGTTTGAGGGCTGTCAGTCGTAGGATTAAAATTCGACAAAGTAGCCGTAATGTTCAACCGAGCATCCTCCGCCTGTTAGTCCGATGGAAAGTTTGTTCCATTTAAAGCAGATATTAAGACTCTAGTGTCCTCCGATGGTTCCACAGTTATAGTATATTCTTTTTCCACCTGAAACCTCTGAACATCTTCCGCAATGACTTCATCCTTACTCTTATCAATGTAGCTCACCGAAATCCCGAAGGTTCCTGTGACCAGTGGTGTCAACTCAAACGAGCCAGCACCAGTCAGGGGATCAATTGCAACATTCTTTATCTCTCCTTCACCTTCACCGGACAGAATCATTATATTAAAATCCCCATCCTGTGGGATGAGAATAGCAGGAAGAAACTCAAATTGCACTTGAATCGCCGGGCCGGATGGTTGCGATTCATAAGGAAATTTAAAATAAACTGTTCCTCCTTCTTGTGGTTGGGTTATCCACAAACCTTTATCTGCATTGCTCTTTCCCCAGCCTAGAAGGTGGTGAAGATTCTGTTGTGAAAGCGAAAAGGTATAGGGTTTGTAGTCTTCTTCCGCGGGAGCAACATGGAACACTCTTGTGTCATCCAGATAAACGAGTCTTCTGTTTGTAGGTGACCATGCAGGGATACCTGCATCTTTTTTTATAGGATCCGTGATTAGGGGGAAGGGTACTGCTCCGTCATCATACAGCCCATGCAAGTTCCACACTTCTTGATCCATGTACAATGCCGAGAGGATTTTCTCATCTGGTGATCGGAAGGCCATGCCGAAACCGGTATCCAGCAATTGATTACAGATATAACCCGGACTGGCTGCACTTACCACAGCTTCACAGGTTTTAATCTGGCTTCCATACGTCGTATAAATAGGATTATCCGTAAAGGCTGCCTGGAGAGCTAAATTGCTTGTTGAAATGCCATTGCCAATGAAGGAAGGATCGGAAATACGAATGGGGCCTGATCCGCCACTCACGGGAATACCCCAGAGTGATCTTTCCTGCTCGCAAGTCGGTTCCCCATTAGCATCGACATCCGGTCCTCTTGCATTGAAATAAATCATTGATTCATCAATATTAAAAACAGCCCAGCCATCAAAGTACATTCCAGGCCAGTCGTCGGAATTTATCACTGTCGTCCATGCACCGCTTACAGTTGCATAACCTATATAATCGATTGAATAGTCATAATCCTCGGCATAGAGAGCGACCCGACTACTGTCTTTGGACCAGGAATTTGGATGAAAGCCGGAGAAACCACCAATAAATGACTGCGTACAAGACAATTTATCCGTTTTTGTATTTAGAAAACATACCCGACTATCATAGGTAGGCCAATCATCCACTTGAATGCAGTCTTGCCTTTCCCAAAAAGAGACCCAATTTCCATCGGGCGACACGGCACCCTGGTCGATTTCCTCACAAGTATATCGGCCTGTGTAATGGGTCCGTAAATCTGAACCATCCGGCTGAACGGACCGGATAGAGTTAATTGGTACTTCATTACCTTGAGATACAACCGTATCATTGGTAACAAAATAGATTCGGCCAGTGTCAATATCCGCATAAAAGTCTTTTCCTACAACACCTTGAAGATCTCCAGTAAAAGAGCCGGAATCATTAGTGCCTAACGGACCAGAATAAACCGCTGTGAACGGCGTAAACGCAAGTTCTTGTCCTTCCAGATCTTCTTGTGGGATTGCCGGGATATCAAACGTGATGCTATCACCGTTCGGAAGGAAAAAATCTGATTGAGTTGCTCCTTCCAAAAGGGAGCGCTGTCCAGAGTCTGTTTTTGAAGGCAGGGGGTCAGAACTTATATCTTTACATTGGAAAGTCAGCGTCAGCCTTTAATTGCTGGTAAATTTTGGGTTAATGTACCGTACCCGCCACACAAACAATGCCATAATGCACGAAAGCCAGCTAATAATCCAAAAACTTACCACCTGAAGAAGGTAGAGGAAAAGGAACGGTACGATTGAAAGTGGGTGCTGCCTACAACTACGATTTGCGATAGGGTCGGGAAAGCTGAATCTCGCCGGAAAAATGTTTTGCCATCTGGCGGACCATCTCTTCCTCGTGGCCCAGGTACTTGGGAGAGATGTGAAGGGGTCGGAGACGTTTGGCACGAACCTGCTGTGCAATTACAGCGGCATGGAAGGCATTGAAGTGGTTTCGCTCCAGTGCTCTTTCTTCCTCACCCTCCGGAAAGGCCGTCTCCATGTATAGAATATCAACTCCTTCCAGGAAAGGGATGAGTCGCTCCAGGTTTTCTTCATGGTACGCAGTATCCACGACATATCCGATCGAACGGCCCGGTGTAACAATGACCAGTTCCCGTGTGATTTCGCCGATCGGGCGGCGGCCCGCCGGTGTATCCATCGGTGTCGACTCATCCATACCCAGCTTGATTGCCCTTTTGATTTCTTTGAGCCAGGGACCCGGAGGAAGTCCGGCCTCTGTAAGAGCCTGTGCGTTGATGTTGACATGGTCATGCTCCTCCATTCGAAAGGCCAGCACGGGAATACCATGGTCCAGCGTACAGGCAGTGACCCGGTGCACCTCATTTTCTACGATCGGACCGTCGGAAGGGCACTCACGGAGCGACTCCATGACGAAGTGATTTCTGCAGGAGAAGGTGGCTTCTTTTCGCGTCGTTTCTCCGACCTCCAGGACTCGTAATCGAAAGGGATAATCCTCTCCCAGGTTCCAGGTAAAGGCGGAGAGAAAACCGTTCACGTTGGAAACGAAACCTTCAGGACCCACGAGAAGAACCTCTTCATCCCGGGTCAGATTTACGCGGAGAAAGTGCCCCATGCCGACAAAATGGTCCACATGAGTATGTGTAACAAAGGCGGCACGCACCCTGCGCAGGAGCCGGGTCGCCACATGGGACACAGGCGGGAGGTCAAAGAGGTACTCATACCCTTCCACAATGACATGAACGATCACCCCCGGGTCCCCGCAGGGCCGATGGAGAAGCCTGGGAAGGAGTTTCTCACGCATGGACCTATTTTGACATAAAAAACTCACAAACCTTAAGCCGTGTTGCGCGGGCTTCCTGATTCTGGTATGTTCATCCGAATGGAATACGCGTTTATCCTGGAAATCGTGAAAAAGATCCTGAAAACGGATCTGCTGTATATTTTTTACAGCAAGGGTGGATTTCACAATCAGGTATTTCCTCATTCGACAAACAAGGAACCGATCCCCAACGTGTGCTCCAGGGAATGCGCTCATCACATCAACTGGATTCCCATCGACCAGTGGCCCGATTGCCCGATGTCAGGATGCATTCTTGATGACTTTTCCTCCTTCGCCGGAGTCATCTGTATTCCCTTTTCCAATAATTTCATCCTGGTTCCCGTTACAGCCCATCCGGGAGAAGATATTCTTGTGCTCATCAAGGAAGCCCTGGAGATTCATGTCCGGGAGATGAATCTTGTCTTTGAGCTTGAACGCAAGGAACACCGGGAGAAGACACTCTTTGAACTTCATCAGCGCCTCGTCGGGAAGATCGCCTTCGAAGATCTTCTCAACGAAATGCTCCTCTTCATTAAAGACTCACTGGGGTACCACAACTGCGCGATTCTTCTCTACGAAGAGGATGGTGAACATCTGAAAATTGTTGCTTCGATCAACTACCCCCATGAAGTCGTGGAAGCCTTTCGAATCACCTCCCGGGACGGCATCACCGGATATGCCGCTCTACATAACGAAATCGTGATTGTGGAAGATGTTCTCGATGACCCCAGGTACATCCGCTCCAGCCAGGCCACCCGATCGGAGATGGCGATCCCCCTCCGCGTTCATGGAAGTGTCATCGGTGTCCTGGATGTCGAGAGCGACCGCCCCGGATTTTTCAGTGAAAACGATCGCCTCATTCTGGAACCCTTTGCCCACATTCTGGCCGTCGCCATTGAGAATGCCAAGCTGTACCGGACCCTTGAAGAACGGAACGAGGAACTAAAAGACTTTTTCTTTCACACCGTCGAAACATTGGCCGAGGTCATCGAGGCCAAGGATCCCTACACACGCGGTCATGTAGGCCGGAGTGCTTACTTCGGCGAGCTCCTTGCCGGGCTGATGGAGCTGGATGATGCTCAGATCGAACAGGTTAAGCTGGGATGTATCCTCCACGATATCGGGAAGATCGGTGTCCCGGAAACCATTCTTCTGAAAGGTTCCCATCTCTCCGATGACGAGATGGTTATCATGCGCCGCCATCCCGAAATCGGGGTTCAAATCCTGCGGGGTATTTCCCAGCTCGAGCCGGTGATTCCGTTCATCCTCCACCACCACGAGCGCTTTGATGGTCATGGATACCCGAAGGGGATCGGAGAACACGAAATTCCGCTGGGAGCCCGGATCGTAGCCATCGTCGATGCCTTTGATGCCATGGTGTCGGATCGCCCTTACCGCTCCCGTCTCCCCCTCAGCCATGCAATGAAGGAGCTGGAACGAGAATCCGGTGGCCAGTTCGATCCAGAAATTGCGAATCTATTTCTTGCCTGGCTCCGGGATCGTGAGAACCAGGATATAGTCACCCGCCTCAGCAACGGAGAAGGTCCAGCGGCGTAATAATCCCCGATATCTTTCCTGTAACTTTTCCGAGCCGCCTTCCATTTCAAGAATCTTTTCCATCTTCCCATGTTGATCAATCAGGAGATGAATCGACATGACGGTACCCCGCTCGTCCAGAAGGACGGAACGCGGCGGATGGACCGTTTGCACCACTCTCCCCGACGGAAAAACCTGCACCAGGATCAACGGTTCTTCAGGCGTGCCGGGAGGGAAGGCATGGGTATAGATCAGGATCAGGACAAGGAGAAGCATGACCGAGGCGCCGATCACACCAAGGGTTGTCTCCCAGAGCATTCCAGGGAGTCGGCGCGTTCTTCCCTTACGGTCTCTGGCCACTCTCTGCAGAAAGGCTCGACGGAGGGAGGGGGGTGGGTCCAGGGATCGCAATGCCTTCAGGTTCCGCGTGGCCACTTCCAGAGCCTCTTGAATTTCACGGCAGGCCGGACAGGTTGAAAGATGAGCCTGCACCTGATCTCTCTCGATCCCGGAGAGATCGTTGGCGGCCATCCGCTCCCGGATCTCATCACAGTTCATGATTCCTGAACTCCTTTCGGAACTGCTCCGCGAGGGCAAGGCGAGCACGGGCGAGGCGGGAACGGACGGTGCCTATGGGAATGGAGAGAATCTCTGCAATTTCTTCATAGGATAGTTCTTCCGTCTCCCGGAGGACCAGAATCTCCCTGTATTCCGGACGAAGATCCCTGAGAGCCCTTACAACCTTATCTGATCGTTCCATTCTGAGTGCGTACTGTTCCGGTCCTTCCGCTGGCGAACTCAGGTCAATGTCTTCCAGTGATCTGGACCGTCGGTTTCGTTTGATCTCGCGCTTCAGGCGTGTCCGGGCTGTGTTCAACGTGATGGAGATGATCCAGGTTTTCAGCGTCGACCGTCCCTGAAACCCCTGGATGGAACGCAGAACCTTGAACAAAACATCCTGAGCGCAATCGCTTGCGAGGATTTCATCTCCCAGCACGCTCATGGCCAGCCGGAAGACCATAGGACCGTACCGGCTGAAGAAGAGTTCCGAAATTCCAGGATCCCGGATCTTCAGGCCGTAGACGAGATCCTCATCCTTCACAATCATGGGACTCTCCGGCAGCCTGGAAGTTCCGGATCAAGAGCTTAGCTCCGCCCAAGGTAACGGTATGTATTCTCTGAAAGGACCCGCCGGGTGATCCGGTTTGAAGAATCGGCCCGGACTAGATGATCAGCCACCCGGGAGGTCCAGGTTGGACGGGAAAACTGACCGCTGTAGGGAACCGGCGTATCGGTTTCGACAAGAATCAGGTGCAGATCAATCGTGAGAGCCGTCGAACAGGCCTCTTCAGAGAAAAGGATCGATGGACCCGCGGAAACAAAGATCCCCTCCGCATTGGTTGCCCTGAGCAATTTCTTTGAATGGGCAAACCAGTGGAGAAGTGCCTGGAGCCCGGTTTTTTTATGAAAGGAAATGGCCTCTTCCATGGTCTGACGAAGGGCACGCCGGGAATGCAGGTTAATCGGAAGACGATGTGCCTCGGCTATCTCCATCTGCGCATGGAGGTGGGAACGCTGCAGGGATTGTGCCGTTTCGTCTTCGGCATGTTTGAAATCCAGCCCGATCTCACCCATACAGACCGCTTCCTTCGCATGTTTCTGCAAAAAGTTCAGGCTGCGTTCCCAGGTTGCTGAATCGTAGTAGACCGATTCCGCTGGATGGATTCCCAGACCGGGAAGAACAAAGTCCGGAAAGCGGTCCCGGATCGCAAGAACCGCCTCCATCGTTTTCAGATCCTCACTCACACAGATGACCGATTCAACTCCCGCATCTTTCGCACGCTGGACTTCTTCCTCAGGGTGGTCAAGGCTGTACAGATGGCAGTGGGCATCGATCAGGTTCATCGGTTCAGGCATTCCCATGGATTATAAAGTGTCCCGGGACGGAAAGAAAACGGGCCTTCCCGGAGGAAGGCCCGTGAGGTATCTCAGTTGGTGGTGATTCCGGGTGAACCATGGCCGTTCAGAATGGTCTCCGCACGGGAGACAAGATCGAAAAACTCGTCCGTCTGCGCATTCAGATGAGCGGTTTTCGGGATGGAGCCGGCGACCTTCAGGATCGCGGTAAATCCTCCATCCTCCTTTGCCCAGTAACTGCCCCGGAGAATTTCCGCAAACTGGGCCACGAGCGCATCGACGACCAGGTAGGGAGAGGCTGCAGAAAGCTTCCTGGCAAGGTTCTTCCGGTGGATGGATCGGGCGATCTCCCGGGCGGTGTCGCTGTCGGGTTGTTTATAGCGGATCCGGACCACACCCAGGTCATTTCCACGTTTTGCGAGCTTAACCTCATAGAGGGCAATCACCGTGTGTCCGGCGTTGACCTCCCCTGCATCCACCCGGTCATTCCGGAAATCAACATCCCGGACATCCCGGTTTTCATACCCCAGAAGGCGATAACGAAGAACCGTGTCGGGGTTAAATTCAACCTGGATCTTCACATCCTTGGCCACGGTCTGCAGAAGGCCCGTCAGCTTCTGGAGGAAGAATCGCTCCGCCTCTTCGTAGGTATCGATGTACGCGTACATGCCGTTTCCCCTGTCGGCCAGGCGTTCCATCAGGACGTCGTTATAGTTGCCCATCCCGAATCCGATCGCGGTCAGAAAGACGCCTCTCTGGGCAAAAACGCTCAGCTGTTCCAGGATGTCTTCCGCGCCGGTCCGTCCCACATTGGCAACTCCGTCGGAGCATAGGATCACACGGTTGACCGCACGGGGATCGAACGCATTGAAGGCCATCCGGTACCCGATCCGCAACCCTTCTTCTGCGTTTGTCGATCCGCCGGGACGAAGCTGGCGGATAGACTGAAGTATTTCTTCCCGGTTTTCCGGAGTCACCCGTTCATGGCTCATGAAGGATTCCCCCCTCGACCCGTACACGGCGATTCCGATGGAATCCCGGCTGTCGAGACGATCGACCAGGAGCCGGAGGCTGCGCTTGACCAGTTCCAGTCGGTTTTCACGGTTCATGGATCCCGAAACATCGATCACGAAAGTCAGAACGACCGGCTTCCGGGATTCCTCCGGGATTGACCGTGCGGCGAGACCGACGCGAACCAGGTGATACCCGTCACCGAATGGCGAGGGAACCCCGTCCACGTGGATCGCCCAGTCCTCGTTCCGCTCCTCCGGGTATCCCTGGGGAAAGGCGTTGACAAACTCTTCCACCCGGACGGCATCCTGGGGGGGAAGCTGACCGCGCATCAGGTAGTTCCGGGCCACAGTATAGGACGCTGTATCCACATCTACGGCAAAGGTGGAAAGAGGATCTTCCTCCGTGACGATGAAGGGATTGACCCCGGCGTGCTCGAAGAACATCGACGGGTAGGGCTCCCCGTTGGGAGGCACGCTGCCCCCGACGTTGGAGGGATCGTGTGTTGCAGATCCCCCTCGGAGTCTGTCATTGGAAACCGTAACCTTTTCTTCAAATTCACCATAGGTAATCGGTGCGGGAGGCGGTGTCTGGGCCTTTTTCTCCTCAGCCCGTCTGGATTTTTCCAGACCCGATGCCGACGTAGAACCCGTTCCCGCCACCTCGGTTGGCGCATCCTGACGAATTTCTCCTGCAGCCCGCTTGTCCTTCGAACGCTCTACAGTCTGGTCATAATCCTGACCCTTACGATCTGAATAGAGGGCATCCATCTCTCTCGGCTCTGCCGCACTGGACGGTGCTGTCCGAAGTTCGGGTGCTGATTCTTCAGACCTTACGCCTGTCGTCCTCAGTGCCTCACCCATTTCTCGATCCTGCACTTCGTTCTTCTCTCCTGCCTTCTGAACTTCCTTCATCGCCGGTGCGTACTCGTCGAGACCGGCCTTGCCGATCGTCGCTCGGCTTTCCTGTCCATCCCGGTCGTAAGGTATTGCAGAGGAAAGATCTCCAGTATCAGCTTTTATTGACATTTCTTTCTGCGCCAATGGTGTTGATTGAGATTCAGCCACGGCCTTCGCCTGGGGAGCCGTGAGATCAACGAGACCCTGCCTGTTGCCGACCCTGAGGATAGAAATTGCGATAACCCCTACAACAAGGGCTGCCGCGACGGGGAGCCAGTACCGGATCGGGGTCCGGAAGGTTCGCACATCGGCTTTCGTGGCCTCCGCCACGATTCGATCCACCTCTTCATCCGTCGATTCCAGCGCCGGGAACCCGTCCCGGATCATCCCGACCGTCGATTCCAGCTGAGTCAGCTCAGCCCGGCAGAGTTCGCACGTTTCCAGGTGCTTCTCTACCATCTCATGATCTGCAGGCTCCAGTTCGTGAAAGAGGTAAGCGGCAAGTTTTTCTTCGATATGTTCGTGTTTCATGATTGTCCTCCTTGTCCAAGGTGGGAGGCCATTCTTTTCAGACCGTGATGGAGGATGTAGCCCACATTGGAAACGGAGAGGTCCATGGATTGGGCAATCTCCTGGTAACTCAGACCCTCGACGACCTTCAACAGGACGACGGCCCGATCCCGCTCCGACAGTACATCCATGGCTTCACGGACCTGCAGGGTCAGATCGGGGGGCAGGCTTCCCCGGGAGGAGATGTGGATGGCCCCTCCCAGGCGTTCCTCGCCTCGTCTCTTCCTCTGCCGGATCTGGTCGATGCATTGGTTGCGGGTCACTTTAAAGAGCCAGGCCATGGGATTTTCCCGGATCGACCTTCCCACGCGGTAGAGCTTCGTGAAGGCTTCCTGGACCGCGTCCTTTGCGGCGTCCCAGTCCGAGATCACGGCGTACGCATAGTGCGTAAGGCGGCTTCTGAGCGTCCGCACGACCTCGGGGAAGGTTGAAGCGTCTCCGTCGATGAAGGATTGAAGAAGGGTTCCCGCGTCCGGCTTTTCATCCATGATCGTCTCCATTGTACCGAATCGGTTCGCTGTCTGTTCCATCACGATATGACCTCCTCACCCCACAGACGAACGGGGCCGTATTTTTCTTAGATCCCGCGTCTGCGAGAATGAAACGGGAGCTGCCGGGTGTTGTAACATATGGAAGGAGGTCGGATGAAACGAACGATGACGATTCTTGCCGTAACCTTTGCCTCGCTCCTGGGACTGTCCTGCACGGCCTTTCGGGGCTACCATCTCACATTGAACGGATTTGCCAGTCCCGACATCCCTCTCCGGGTTTCCCCGGATAACACCTTTGCCCTTGTGACAAACCCCGATGCCGAAAATGAAATGTTCGAAAAGGAAGTCATCCGGAAGACCGGCCTCGCTATGGAACAGGCGGGAGTAAAGGTTCTTCCCCGGGAAGAAGCCGACTACCTGATCATGGTGACGTACGGCCTCGGAGGTGAACGGCCGGTGGACAGTTGGGACATCGATCCCGTATTTGACATCATGATCTTTCCCGACCCCCGCATCTTCTTCCGGGGATTCACCTTTTCCCCGGTGCGGAGAGGGGCCTATCTTCACTGGATGGAAGTCAATGTAATCGAATCCGAACCCTTTGACAGGGATGGCACACGCTCCATCGTGTGGCTCGCTCAGATCGCCTGCTTATCCCCCTCCAACGATCTCAGGGAGACGGTGGATGCCATGCTGGTGGGAGCCATGGAGATATTCGGGACCGACACCGGGCGTGCCGAATCCGAAGTCATTGAACCCTGGGATGCACGGCTGGATATCTTCAGACAACCTGACAACCCCTGATTCGTGATCTGAATTCCTTTGAGGGTTTCCAGGTTCGGGCAGGATGTACCCGGTTCGCGTGAGGTTGTGAAATCTGGGATAATAGAACCATGGCCCGCAAGAATCTATCACTGACCCTGGCCTTTATGAATACGAAGGGAGGGTGTGGGAAAAGCCTTCTCGCCTATAACGTTGCAGGCATGGTGGCGGACCAGGGATATCGGGTTGTTCTCCTGGATGCGGACCGCCAGGGTTCGGCCTGGGAAATGTACCGGGCCCGGACCCGGGAACTTCCCTTTACCGTCCAGCATGTACCGGACAGCCTGGACGAGGCCCTGACTCACCGGTCGGAGGAAGTCACAATCGTGGACAGTCCCCCGAACCACGACGAAATTGCCATGATCCTCATGGACAGGATGGACACCCTGGTCATTCCCATGAATCCCACTCCCCAGGATCTTCGGGCCACCACAGCCCTGCTTCCTCTTCTAAGGCATTCACAGATGAAACGAACTCCTCCCCCCCGTGTTCTTTTCGTCTTTAACCGCGTCCGGCCCCGGCTCGCCATCGTGGAGACGATGTACACCCTGGCGGACCGGCTCGGAGTCTTCCCCACAATCAGCATCCCCGAAACATGCGCCTTTCAGGAAGCATCCTTTGCCGGACTTCCGCTCCACCGGTGGGAGGCCGACCACAAGGCCGTAACCGCAATCGAATTGCTCACTCAGGAGGTGACAGGATGGCCAAACGACAAAAGTTAGAAGCCCTGCTGGATCGTTCCGTAGAAGCAGAACCCGTACCTCCCCCACCGGAACCGGCCAAGCAAAAACGGACAGCTGCCGCAAGAAAACCCGCGGCCGCAAAGCAATCCAGAAGGCCTCAATCGAAAAGAAAACCGGCTGCCGTGAAAAAACCGATACAGAAAAAAGCTGCGGTAAAAAAAGAATCGGAGGACATTCTCGTAACTGAGCATGGACCGAAAATCAGGAAAGGGAAAAAGTATTACCGGATTGAAGTCACAATCTCTGCAAGGGTGTCCAAGGACTTTGCGAGGAAACTCATGGATAAAGGAACGAACCCGTCCGATCTCCTTGAACAGGTGCTCCGCGGCATGCTTCGGAAGGTGAAATGAACGCGGTTCTGGACATTCACCCTTACGGAACCCTCACCCTTACCGGATTTGAGCGGGCTTCCCACGAAGAAAACCACGAAAACTTCATTCGGGACAACTGGGAAGCCCTGGCCGGGTACGCCTACCTTCAGTATCGGGAGCGGGGCGGCGGAGCGCTGGCCCTGGTGGTTGAAGATAAGGAAATGCACTACCTGACGGAGGAAGATGGGGAGATCTTCGAACAGATGGCGGACGACCAGGCCCGGGACTTTATTCGTCTGTACGACCCCGAGCTGCATTTCGTGATTCTCATCGTCTGTCCGGGGAAGAAGCAGAAGATTCTTGCCTACCGGTACGGCGCGAAGAACATGACTCCAAAGGAAGCCAGCGAGAAGATGATGGGAAGCCTCCTTCAGGGGCTGGACACCTGACGATGGCCCGGCGGCCGATTCTGGGGTTTTTCACAGGATGCTGCTGTTGCGGATGCCTTTCCCTGCTCTTTATCCTGATGATTGTGTCCTACTTCTTCCGCGGCATCCTGACCTTCATTTTCGGATCGGGCTCCTGAAAAAACGATCTATCTACTGAATACGGACTAAGGTTTTTACTTTCTCAGAACGGCCCCTCCGCTGGACAGTTGGCATTGTACGCGGTGACCTGGTAATACCAGGTGTTGTAGGGCCCACCCGGAATATCCCCCGAGATGTCGGTCCACTGATTGTTGGACGTGGCGGCGTCTCCGTCGAGGATATTGCTCGCCACGATCTCCCAGGATTCCTTGGGAAGAGCGGGGTCATTTGAGCGGCGCACATTCCAGCCCGTCCGCTGGTCCAGCTGGTTCCAGTCCTGCCAGTGGATGATGGGATAGTTGTCGGGAACACTCTTGGTCTCCTCGTAAATCCATGCCGCCTCGTCGGGGACGTTGCAGGTCGGCGCGCGGCGCAGATCGGTTTCCATCAGCCCGTTGGCCGTGGGGGAGAACCAGGGGCCGTGCCCCTGGAGGGGAGTCGTGGCCGCACGGTACTTCGTCCGCATTCTCCAGAGATACGGACCATCAGTTTGAAGGATGAGAGAGGGGGAAAGAGCAGTCCCCGTAAGTTGGCTGTTCGTCCATCCATACTCGGTCTGAAAGGGATTGAGGCCGGAAGAGAAGGTCCCTCCCAGTGGGGTAACCTGCCATTCGAGCTTCACATCGCTTCGACCGAAGGGCGTCCGGCCCGACAGCGCAAGTCGGAACAGGCCGTCCCCCGCACGACCCAGCGGTGCGATCATCGCACTGTTGTCAATCCTTCTCTGGATCGGGCACAGGGATATCCCCGGCCCTCCTCCACCTAAGTAAACCCAGGCCCGCCCTTCGTCGGTCTCACCGTTGTCATAGGAGGAGATACCCACAAGCACGTCGGCAAATCCATCACCATTTACATCCCCTGCAGGGCCGACGAAGGTGCCCCAGAATGAGGCAGACTCCTGGTCGCTCTCCATCGTCCAATCCGGAGAAGATAGCAGGCCGGAGGCCGAACCGATATAAACCGCAGCCCCTCCCTCTTCCGTTTCACCATTGGAGTAGGACGCGATGCCGATGATGACATCGGAAAAGCCATCCCGATTCACGTCCCCCGCCGGAGCGGTTGACCACCCCAGCAATTGCCCCGCTTCACTGCCTTCAACCGTCCAAGCTGGTGCAGAAGAGAGGCCGATTGATCCCCCCAGATAGACGGCGGCAAGGCCTGCGTCCGGGTAAGTCCCGTCAAAGAAAGGCGACCCGACAATGACATCGGAATAACCGTCGCCGTTTACGTCTCCGGCTGTCGCAACCGCATGGCCCAGGTAAGCGTTGTTCTGATCGCCCTCCGCTGTCCAGGCGGGCATTGCCGAGGGACCGGCAGCCGACCCCAGGTAGAGGAACGCCCGCCCTTCGTTGGGCTGGAAAGCAGGCAGGTCATCATAGCCCCGGGCGCCAATAATAATGTCCGAGTAGCCGTCGCGGTTTACGTCCCCGGCCGTGGCCACGGCATTACCGAAATAGGCGTTGTTCTGCTCACCCTCCGCCGTCCATACCGGTGTCCCGGCGAGCCCTGCTGAACTTCCCAGAAAGACCATTGCCCGTCCTTCGTCCGTTTCGCCATTGTCGTAGCGCCGCACCCCGACGATCACATCGCCGTACCCGTCCCCGTTCACGTCTCCCGCCCCGGCCACCGCCTCTCCGAGAAGGGCCGTGCCCTGGCCACCAAACACCGACCAATCGGCCGATGCCGAGGGGCCCATGGCGCCACCCAGATAGACAAACGCCCCTCCCTCCCGACCAAACCCCTGGGTCATATCGGGCGCGCCGATGATGAGGTCGCTGTAGCCGTCCCCGTTCACGTCACCGGCACCGCCCACGGAGAATCCGAAATGGGCATAATCCTGTTCGCCCGTCAACGACCAATTGGCGACAACGGAAACTCCATCGGGTCCCCCAAGGTAGAGGAACACGGCTCCTTCCTCGGTGAATGCACCACTATAAAATGGTGCACCGATCAGCACATCGTCGAAGCCGTCCCCGTTCACATCCCCGGCGGTACGGACGGCCTCGCCGTACCGGGCGCCTTCTGCGTTGGATTCTCCGGTCCAGCTTGTTGCGGCCGCCAACCCACTTGCCGATCCCATATACACATAGGCCCGTCCCTCATCGGTCTGGCCATTGTCGTACCCAGATGCCCCAACGATGATATCCGAATAGCCGTCCCCATTGACATCCCCCGCCGTCCCAACAAAGATGCCGAAGAAAGCGGAAACCTGGTCGACCTCCTCGATCCAGACCGCGGTCGCGGAAAGTCCCGAGGCCGAGCCCAGGTAAACGAACGCCCGCCCCTCATTGTTCTGGCCGTTGTCGTACAAGGGCGCCCCCACGGTGACATCCGAGTAGCCATCCCCGTTCACGTCTCCCGCCGTTGCTACAGACTGACCAAAATAGGCGTTGACCTGGTTGCCCTCTGCGGTCCAGGCCGCGGTAGTGGAAAGCCCCGAGGCTGAACCCAGGAAGATGAACGCCTGCCCCTCGTTGCCCTGGCCGTTGTCGTAATAGGGCGCTCCCACGATGACGTCTGAATAGCCATCACCGTTTACGTCCCCCGCCGTCCCTACGGCAAAACCGAAATTAGCGGCATCCTGGTCGCTCTCCACTGTCCATGACGCGGTCGTTGAAAGTCCCGAGGCCAAGCCCAGGTAGACATACACACGACCCTCATCGTACTGGCCGTTGTCGTAATAGGGCGCCCCCACGATGACATCGGAATAGCCGTCCCCATCGATATCCCCAGCTGTTGCCACAGATCGGCCGAAAAAGGCGGCATCCTGGTCGCCCTCCACCGTCCAGGCCGCGGTCACGGAAAGTTCTGAGGCCGAGCCCAGGTATACATACGCCCGACCCTCATAGCTCTGGTCGTTGGTGTAATTGGGCGCTCCCACGATTACGTCCGAATAGCCGTCTCCGTTCACGTCCCCCGCCGTCCCCACGGCAAAGCCGAACTCGGCGCTGTCCTGGTCACCCTCCATCGTCCATGACGGGATCGTGGAAAGCCCCGAGGCTGAACCCAGGAAGACATAAGCCCTCCCCTCGTCGGTCTGGTCGTTGTCGTATAAGGGCGCTCCCACGATGACGTCGGAGTAGCCGTCCCCATTCACATCCCCCGCCGTCCCCACGGTAGATCCAAACCGTGCGTTGTCCTGGTCACCCTCCATCGTCCATGACGGGATCATAGAAAGTCCCGAGGCCGAACCCAGATAGAAATACACCCGGCCTTCATCGGTCTGGCCGTTGTCGTAATAGGGAGATCCCACGATGACGTCGGAGTAGCCGTCCCCGTTGACATCCCCCGCCGTTCCCAACCTGTAGCCAAACGTGGCGGCATCCTGATCACCCTCCGCCGTCCAGGCGGGGCTGGTGGCCAATGGATCCACGGTGATGGGGTAGACTGCTCCCTCCGCATCGATGACAATGCGAATACCCCCACCCCTTCCGTAGTCCGTAGATCGTAAACCGGTGACAGGACTCCCCACCCACCCCTCAAAGTGGGCCGGGAGTTCCTGGCCGGTGGCGTCCGTGACTTTCAGCTTCGCGTATCGCAGAACACTGACGTTTCCGCTGTCCCAGAAGTCCACCGCATGGCCGTCCTCGGCGAACTTCGGATGGAGGGAGCCGGAGAGGAGTAGATCCAGATAAAGTCCGGTATTTTGAATTTTGGATTCAATGTTCTTACCTCTACTGACTGCCGGCTGCTGACTACGGTCTACGGGTGGCCGGTGGATTGTAAACCCCTGTTCCAGACCATCGGGAGTGTTGACGTACCATTCGGTGATCCGGCCGCGGTCCAATTCGATGCGGTTGTCGTACACCTGGATCCCCGGCTGTGTGTCCGTCTGCTCCCCGGGCATCAGAAGCGTCAGGCCCCAGGTCCAAGAGGGGACGTCCTCCCGCCTCGGCACCACGGTGATGCCCTTCTCCGTGAACCAGGTCCGGAAGCCCTGTGCCCGGTTGGGGGCCTGGTAGGCTCCCTGCCGGTCGGGGAGGGGAGACTCTTCCTGCCACGTGATGCCGTACTCATCGCTCCGGATGTCCGCCTGGACCCGGAACCACCAGTCCATCCCGGCCCCCGGAGGGAGCTGGACGTCGGCCGATGCCGGCAGAGTGAGTTGGGAAGAAGAAGGCGGCGGATCACCGTGGAGTGATAGTGCTGGGAAAATGAAAAGCAAACTCAACAGACAGCCCGTTCGAATCGTCCGTGCGATCATGGGCTACCTCCTGCGCCCTGAAGATATGTGAACTATATCACAATATCAGGAATGCAAGTAAGGTTGCCCTGTTCCCCTTTAGACATATTTCATATAGAATGATCAAACCGTTTAATTTACGCTACTTCCCCCTTTTACTTTTCCGGTAGAAAACCTCATCCGGGTCTTACATTCCACTCATTTAAACTCTGTTTTCGAATGGGAGCAAATAAAAAGATTTCGGGGCAGCAGAGCTGCCCCGAATCAATACATTACGGTATCTTTATCGTTAGTTTACAAACTGCTCCGCAAAGTACTTCGCTGTCAGGGGTTCTCCTGTCGCGTCAACGACAAATTCATCCCAGCGTTTGGTCTTTCCAGGGGCAAAGACCTTTTCCTTCAGGAAGGCGCCCAGTTCGGGATGGCCTATGAAGATGACATCGGAAGCAGTTCCTTCCTTAAGAATATCCGTTGCCATCGTGTGAAGGAGCTGGCTGGCCAGGAGCTGGCCCAGCATATAGTTATGGTAGTAAACCGGGGACGAGGTCAGATGAATCTTGGATGCCCAGTCCGGTGCATTTCGGCCTTCGGGAGGCGTAAGAAACTGGTATTCGCTCTTCAAGTTCCACCACAGGGCATTCAGATCCTGGTCGGGATCCCGGTATAGCTCCCTTTCGAACCTCAACATGACTTCGGTCCAGCGGCAGAAGACCAGCTGTCCCATCCTCTCCTGCATGTGGAGCTTGTCCCTCCAGGCGTCGGTCGTGGCGTCATCCAGGTCCAGCATCACCTTGAGCCAGTCGGCATTGTTCGTCATGCGCTCGAACATCTCGGCAATGGCTTCAGTCGTGAAGATGTGGGCCTCTTCGCGGAGAAGGAAGGGCAGATTCGGGTCGATGTTCTTGGAATAGACTCCGTGCCCCAGCTCGTGCATCAGCGTGGAGAGCCAGTAATGAGAAGGCGTGATGGAATCCATGGTGCGGACATCACCCTTCCGGTCCACATCCATGCAGTAAGCATGCTGGTATTTGCCATCCCGGCCGTAGAGATCGCTGTTTTCCAGGATTCCCTTCACCGGCAGTCCGATACCATCATAAAAGGTGGACACGATCTGCACGATGTCCTTGTCCTTCAGGACCGCGTCGATGTCCACGCCTCCCAGATCGGGAGCTTCCTGAAAGAAAAAGTCCTGATAGTGCCAGGGCATCATGGCATCCGGCTTGATCCGGTACTTTTTGGCAAGGGTTTCATCGATCTGGGCCTTGACCTGACGGAAGGGTTCGTCGGTGAGGGTTTTCAGCTCATCAAAGACCTTGAAGAGCTCTTCCACGCTCTGCTCGCGGAGATCAAGCTGCATAACGTAGTAGTCATCGTATCCAAGGGCCTTCGCGGCCTCGTTCCGCATCTTAACCAGTTGGATCAGGTCCGGGGCAACTTCTTCACCGACTTTTTTGAAGGCTTCCCAGGCTTCCTGGCGGCGGGCCGACTTCGTCTCTTCCGCAAGAACCGTGCGGAGTGCATTGTCATCCACAGCGGCTCCTTCAAAGGTGGCCCGGAAGGTATTGAATTTCTTTTCAATGTCTGTAGAGAGCTTGACCATTTTTTCAAGAAGGGCAGGATCGATCTGATTTTCAGCATAGGCATTCTTCAGAAGGACCAGTTGCCGCTTCAACAAAGGATCGGTTACTTTTCCCGAAGCTTCCCAGGCCTTCAGCTTTTCGTACTCCTCGTGATTCGAATAGAGGGTACGGATCTTGAGGAGGAGATCGCTGTACTGTGTGTAGTATTCTTCTTTTCCTGTCCCCGTGGCATTCCAGTATGCCAGGTTCATGTCCTTCAGCATAGGTTCAATGGTTGATACATGTGCCGTAAGGAATGTGGAAAATTCTTCCTGAGGATTGGGCGCACAGCCCGTCATCATGAAGACAAAAGCCCCGAGTAGAAAAACCATGGTAATGAAACGCATTCTGTACCTCCGTATGATTTATGAGTATGCATTATCCCAGATTCCGGCAAGGATGTCGCCTCTGGAAAGAAGAAATGAAGAAAAGAGCTATGATGGCGGATCAAGTGGGGGTCTCTGATTCACGGTTTGGATCCACACCAATTTTCGGGCAGTCCGATTGGATGGGACACTGGGCGCACCGGGGATTCCGGGGCAGGCAGACGCGCTGTCCGAAGGTAACCAGAATATCATTCACCGGAATCCACCAGCAGCGGGGAAGAAGTAGCTCCAGAGCCGCTTCGGTTTCCGCGGGAGTCTTTGTTCGAACCCATCCCAGCCTCTGACTGATTCGATGAACATGGGTATCCACACAGATCGCTGGAGTATCAAATCCGAGTCCCAGTACGAGGTTGGCCGTCTTTCGCCCCACCCCGGGAAGGGCCATCAGATCCTCCCGCGTGGAGGGTACCTTCCCATGATACTCCTCCACAAGAATGCGGCCGATTTGATTCAGCTGCTTCGATTTGGTCCGGTAAAATCCCGCCGGATAAATCAGCTCTGCAATCCGGTCAGGATTGGTCTGCGCGAGGTCAGCCGGTCGGGAAACAATTTCAAAGAGCCTCCGGCTTGCTTCCCTTGTTACGGCATCTTTCGTCCGCAGGCTGATGATGCAGGCAACAAGCAGATGGAAGGGATCGTGATACCCTTCGTCCATCTGACGAAGAGTCGTCTTCTGCAGGGTACCCACGTACGCTTCGAGAATCTTCAGGAGGCGGTTAACGTGGAAAAGTGAAGGAACGGGCCCAGCGGGTTTTGGAGAAGAAGGTAAAGAAGACATTGAAAAAGTTTCGCGTTTTTTGAGAAACGGACTCTCTGGGATTGTAGGGCGGGGCTTCATACGACCAGTAAATGAGCCATGGCGTTCCCAGAATATTATCCCTTGGGACAAAACCCCAGAAACGGGAATCGCGGGAGTGATCCCGGTTGTCCCCCAGGGCAAAGATCATGTTTTCAGGCACACGGGTGGGAACATAGACGGGCCGGTGTCCGTCTTCCATCAGGTAATGGGCCCATGGATCCTCCAGGGGCTTTCCATTGATATAAACCGTCTTATCGGTGATAGCCACGATATCTCCGGGCATTCCAATGGCCCGCTTGACGAACATGACCCTGGGGTCTTCGGGATATTTGAAAACGATGATATCCCCGCGTTTGACATCCGACGCGGGAAAGAGTGCATCCAGAAAACCCAGCCCCGGATCGCGAAAGGAAAACTTGTTCACGATGAGATGATCCCCTACAAGAAGGGTCGGAACCATCGACTGGGTTGGGATCTTATAGGTTTGAAAGATGAATACCTTCACAAAGGATGCAAAGATGACGGCCACAAGAATGGCCTCATAATATTCCCTGAACAGGGAGTGCTTCCTCTTTTTCTTTTCTTCCTTTGGCATCGCCGAATTGTAACACAACCCTCCCGTCCTGAAATTCCCATCCTCCGATCTTGCAGGCACCCGGTGCTACAATCTTACTCCATGACGAAGCCTCCGGATATTCCGATTCCAACGGAACCCGTCTTTTCGGATATCAGCCTGAAGTATGATCGGCTGAACCAGATCCTCTCCCTGGGTCTCCATCGTAGATGGAGGCAGAAACTGGTGAAGGATATCCACCCCGGTGACAGGGTTCTGGATATTGCCTGCGGAACCGGAGATGTCGCACTGGCGGTCGAGGAACGGGGTGCCCGGGTCATCGGACTTGATCCCTCCCTCCGCATGCTTCAGCTGGCCCGGACCAAGGGCCTCACTCACCTTGTATGCGCCCAGGGTGAAGCACTGCCTTTTCATGACGGAGTCTTCGACGGAGCCACGGTCGCCTTCGGGATCCGGAACTTTGCCGATCCGAAGGCATGTATGGAGGAGACAGAGAGAGTTCTGAGCACTCCGGGGACCTTTGGTATTCTGGAGTTTTCTCTGCCCCGCAACCTCTTCTGGAGAACAGCGTTTAATTTATATCGAAAACTGATTCCCCTGATCGGAGCCGTCCTTGCTGGCTCATGGGCCGCTTATGGACATCTGGCTACCAGTATAGGTATCTTTGCCTCATTTGATCTGGTCTCCCATGCCCGGAGGGCGGGATTTACGAAGGGTTCCATATCCACTATACTGGGGGGGATTGTCACGTTAACCTTGGTGTCGAAAGGAGAGCCGGATGGCAGAGATTCTTGACGGAAAGACCGTCGCGGATCAGATTCGCGAGAATGTCAGGCAGGAAGTCGAGATTCTTCAACAGCAGGGTATCACTCCGTCCCTTCATGTCCTCCTCGTGGGTGAAGATCCGGCAAGCCAGATCTATGTCAGCTCCAAGACCCGTGCCTGTGAAGAAGTTGGGATTCGAGGCGTACTGCATACCTACCCGGACACCCTGACCCGGGAAGAGCTTCTCCGGACGATCGATGAATTGAACCGCGACCCGGAAGTCGATGGCATTCTGGTCCAGCTCCCCCTTCCGGGAGATCTTCCCGAATTCGAAGTCACGCTTGCCATCGATCCCGCCAAAGACGTCGATGGCTTTCATCCGGTAAACGTAGGGCTTCTTTCCATGGGGAAGGCCGTTGTCAAGCCATGTACTCCCGCCGGGATAATGGAGCTCCTTTATTATTTCGGGATCCCATTGAAAGGTGCCCGGGCTGTCGTCATCGGCCGGAGCAACATTGTAGGTAAGCCGATGGCTCAGCTTCTCCTTGCAGAACATGCAACTGTGACGTTATGCCATTCTCGGACCAGGGATCTTCCGGCAGTTGCCCGTGAGGCGGACATTCTTGTCGCGGCCATCGGGCGCCCCGGCATGGTGGACCGCTCTTTTGTCCGGGATGGTGCAGTCGTGATTGACGTTGGCGTAAACAAGCTTACTGACGCCGAAGAGGTTTCCCGCTTCTTCTCCTCCAATGAAAAGAAGCGTTCTTTCTTTGAACGCAAGGGGTATGTGCTGATTGGAGATGTTCACTATGACGATGTGGAACCGGTCGCTTCCAGGATCACCCCCGTTCCCGGCGGGGTCGGCCCCCTCACGATTGCCATGCTGATGAAAAACACGCTCATGGCCGCCAGGGCCCGTCGTAATATCAAGTGATTATTGGCGTTACAGGAGGAATCGGGTGCGGAAAGAGCACGATCACCCGTTTCTTTCAGGAGCTGGGATGCCCCGTTCTTTCCGCCGACGAGGTTGTACATGAGATTTACGCTTCGGATGCAGAAGTACGGGAGAAGCTCTCCATGGCATTTGGGACAAGGATTTTTTCCGCGAAGGGGGACGTGAACCGCGCGATCCTGGCAGAAGTCTTTTCCAGTAAAGAAACGACCCGGACACTCAACAGGATCGTCCATCCGGCCGTGATCCGGCGCATTCAGATCTATCACCAGGATCTGGTTGACCGGGATCCCTCCACGATTCTCGTGGTGGAAGCTCCCCTGCTTTTCGAAGCCGGAGTGGAAGAAGTCTTTGACCGGATCATCTGTGTGACATGCCCTGAGGAAGAGGGGTATGAACGCTTTGCCGGGGCTGGAAACACGACGCCGGAAGAGGCACGGAAACGGGCTGGATTCCAGCTTCCTCAGGAAGAAAAAGCACGTCGTTCAGATTTTGTGATCGACAACAGCGGGGATCGATCGAAAGCCCGGGAGCGGGTCCTCTCCATTCTGAATACATTACGATCGCAACTGATATAAACCCGGACAGCCAGGATTGCATTCGCCCCACAAGTTTGCTACCGTGAATCCATGGAGCAGACCTTCGTCCTGCCCGGCGCAGAACTGGAGCATTTTCTTACTCGAAAACGATCGATCAACATTTTCCAGACCTACGTTTCCTTTGAAACCTTTCTCCTGAGGGTCCTGGAAATGGCGAACCGGTTTGTTCCCGCGGAGGCTGTATCAATTCTGATGGATGATCCTCGCCACAAAAAGGATGATCCGGAACGAAACGCCCTGCGCTTTGTCGCTACTTCGGGCGCCAGGGCTTCCGGGCTCCTCGGCCGTTCGATCCGTGGAGACCAGGGAATCGTGGGCCACGTTTACCGCGAAAACCACATTTATCTGACCAATGACCCGTACAACGACCCCCATTTTGATTCCGCCTGGGATAAGGAAAATTCCTTTGTCACACGTTCCATCATCGCCGCACCCATCCATATCGAGCGTGCGGTCATCGGGGTGATTGAACTCATCAATGCTGCATCAATTGATGGATTCACGGAAACCGACGCACGGCTTCTGGAGGTCTTTGCCGATTACACTTGCCTTTCCATTCAGAATGTCATGGATGCCAAACGCGCACAGGAAATCGCTCAGCAGGACGAGCTTACCGGACTCTATAACGATCGGTTCTTTCATATTCAGCTGACACAGGACATCCTGGAAGCCCAGAAGAAAGGCGGGGATGTCTGTCTCCTCTTTATGGATCTGGATAAATTCAAGAAGGTCAACGATACTCATGGTCACCTGGCGGGAAGCCAGACCCTGCGTGAGGTCGGTTATCTTTTGCGGGACCTCGTGGACTGGCCCAGGGCTACCCTTGCGCGGTATGGGGGCGATGAATTCGTGATCATTCTTCCCGATGCTCATCTCACCGCCTCGCAGCAGGTGGCCGAATCGATCATCGAAGCGATTCAGACCCATACATTTCTGACCCATCCCTTTGGATTTCTCAAGCAGCCCTTGAATCTTAAGGGTGCCATTTCATGTTCCATCGGCATCGCCTCTTTCCGTAAGATCGTAGCATTCAAGCCTCTCCCCCTGGAAGAGCTGAAGGAGGATCTCATCCGATACGCGGACCGGGCAATGTATCGGGCAAAACAGCGCGGCCACGGGTACGTCGAACTTTCATGAGTCGGGAACCCTGAGGCCCGATCTTGCGTAATGATGAGTGACATGAACGATTCCATCCTCGTAGAACGGTGCCTGGCAGGCGATGAAACAGCGTGGAAATCCCTGGTGGATCGATACGCCAGGCCCGTTTTTTCCGTATGTTTCCAGTTCACCGGGAACGGACACGATGCAGAAGACCTGACCCAGGAGGTTTTTCTGAAGATCTATTCCAACCTGCATCGCTACGCACCGAGATATCCATTTCTGACCTGGGCCATGAAGATTGCAAGAAATCTCTGCATCGACGAGTACAGGCGACGGAAGACCGAACGAAGCTTCAACCATATCGGGGACGAATATCTCCACCTTCTGTCCTCTTCCAGCGATCCTCACGGAGAGACCCAGCAGAGAGACGAACTGAACCGTGCCCTCTCCGCCCTTCATCGCCTTCCGGAAGAGTCCGTTGCCATGATCCTCATGCGGGACCTGATGGGCTTCTCCTACGATGAGCTCAGTGACATCTTCGAGGTCCCTGTGGGTACGGTCAAATCCCGCCTGAACCGGGGCCGTTTCGCCGTTGCCATGGAGATCCATGACACCTCTGCACACCATGCAGAAATGGGGGTACAGGCATGAGCGGGCCCTGCAGAGAATTTCGGGAACGCCTGACGAAGGGCCTCGCGGACTGGAATGATTACAACCATGTGGAAGAGTGCCATGCCTGTGAACTCTGGCTCCAGGAACACATTAATTTCCGTCGGCTGCAGCTTACTCCACCGGAAACCGAACCCGTTCAGGTCAGAACACCAGAGTGCGAAACCTTTCTTGAGCAGCTGGCTCACCATGAGTACCGGAGAGAAGATCAGCTCTCCACCTCGTGCCCCCGCTGTGAAACGACAGCCCGCACCCTGTACGCCCTCCGGGATGCTCTATCGAACCACCTGACACCATCGAAGGCTCTTCGATCCCGTATTTATGACTTTCAGAGGCCGAAAACATCCTTTTTCCTGCAGGCATTGCAGATCGCAGCCGCACTTCTGCTGGCAGCGTTGCTTACCTTTTTCACCACGCCTCTGGGAAAATTCAATGTCGATGCACAAAAGGGAAACCTCTCAAAACGGGTCGTCGTCGAGCTATCTCTTGCCAAGGCCTATCTATACAAAATCTACGGTGAAGCAAGAGGCCGGCTGGCCATGACGCTTGCCCAGAATCCCTCTGACGAGGAGGAAAAAAATGAAATGCCAGTACCATCCGGAAAATGACTCCATCGGAATCTGTATTATCTGTGGCCGAGCCATCTGTCACGATGACATGAACCTCGTGGATAATCGCTACGTATGCAGTCCCTGTTACAGCGAAAGGAAAAAACCGCTTCTCCGACGAAAGAGTCCCGGCTGGACGGTCGTCCTGAACGCCCTGCCCGGAGCCGGATACCTCTATCTCGGCCAGCACATCAAAGGCCTCATTGTATTTCTGTCTTTTCTGGCCGCCGCGAAACTGGAGGAGCCCATCCTCATCATGGGAACCTTAGCTTACGCATTTATTGACGGCTTCCGGCAGGCCCGGTTCATGAACGCGGATCTCTACCAGGAACCTCAGCCCCTGGAGGAGAAGGGCAGGCTTACGCTGGGTATCGCCCTTGTGATTCTGGGTTCTCTCCTCATTCTCGGCAATCTGTACGGCTCCACACTGGAGATCCTGCAGCACATCTGGCCGCTGGCCCTGGTGGCCGTGGGTGCCTGGCAGATTCACGTTGTCATGAAGAATAAATCCGAAAAGAAGAAGCCCGAAACAGATACAGTTAATACGGAAAACTCTTGACGTCAGGGGTCTCCCGAGTATAATCATGATCGTGCCGGGGGAGTCACCTCCCCCATCTATTATTTGTGGCACGAAATTCCTGCAATGGTATGGGAAATAGAAAGAGGAGGATCTTATGATCAGGACTCTGTTTATTCTATGGCTGAGTATCGCCTCCATTCTCAGTGCCGATATTCGAGGGCGGCTGCTGGACACCACAGGACGACCGCTTCCCGCCACACCCCTTACAATCGAAGAAACCGGTGACTCGACCTCAACGGATCTTGACGGAGGGTTTTCCCTGCCCCTTCCATCCGGGACCTATACGCTTGAAATCCTGGATCAAAAGGTCTCCGTCGTATTTAACGAGGGCGAAGTGCCCGATATCCGAATTCTTGTTTTTACCCATGCCGTATCCGCCCGCTCGAACGCCATGGAGACCATAACTCTGTCCGAGAAAACTCTTGACCGCAGCCCGGGCTTCACTCTGACCGAGGCCCTTGCTTCCGAGGCCGACATTCATATGGTAGGAATTGGCGGAGCCCTCGCCACGGTTTCCATCGGCGGACTGGCCAAGCACAGGGTCCAGACCACGGTCGGCGGCTACCGCGTTTCCGGGGATCGGAGAGCCGGGAGCGACATGGGAACCCTCATTCCCTCCCTTCTGGATGGAATCACCGTTATGAAAGGCGGTACCGCGACATCCTATGGTTCCGAAGCCATGGGCGGTGTCGTCGATGCCCTTCTGCCCGCTTTTCGTCCCGTTACCGGTATTTCTGCGGGAATTCTGTACGGTGAAAACAACCAGAGAAAAACGTTCGATTTTCAGGCGAAAGGTGATCGATGGATCCTGGCCGGCGCCTACGATGACGCAGACAGCTACAAAACGGCGGAAGGCGAAGAGGAAGACGGTTTTTTTACGCGGGAGAACTTCTATGGCGGTTACCTCCTGCAGGATGACCGGCGCCACACCACACTTGACCTCCTCTATACAAGGGGTACCGATATAGGTAAGCCTTCTTCTTCCTCCAAACCCACTCTTTACCCCGAAAACATTCTTTCCGTGGCCGGAGTCCGATCCTATGGAGAGCTCTGGCAGTATCAGGCCGGCGCCATCTACCAGAAGCTGGTAACGGAACGATCCGGAGAGCGCTCCACAATTACATCTACCAATGTGCAGGGATCGATCATCGGCACCTTTGGACGTTCCTCACTTGGATTCCATCTTTACACCCGTCAGGGCATGGATGCAAAGGTCCAGAACGACGACGGCACAACCTTTCCTCTGGATGGAGCGACACACTGGGAACTCGCACCCAACGCAACGACCTCACTCCCCCTTGGAAAGAACCTGGATCTCAACCTCGGAGCCAGGCTTCAGTACTTCCGGGCTGACGCAGGTACGGGAACCACCGTCTCCGACGATATCGTACCGGCCGGTTCGGTCCGCATTTCATGGATATATGGGCCCCATGTTCTGTCAGCTGGCATCTTTTCGGCCTATCGATTTCCGACTCTGGAAGAACTCTTCTACGAAGGACCGTCTGGGCGAGGATGGGTGAAGGGCAATGCCGATCTGGATCCTGAAGATGGCTATGGAACCGGCCTTACCTGGCGCTGGCATTCAGGAAAATTCGAGACCGAAGCGTCCTATACCCTTCACGAACTGAACAGTTACATTGAAAAGATCGAAACGGAGCCAGACCAGTACACATTCCGCAATGTGCAGGATGTACGGATTCAGGACGCTGCGATACGTTTTCTCTGGGGTTCAGCTTTTTCCGCCGGTCTTTCGTGGGCCAGGGGCCGGGACCAGGATTCAGGAGATGTGATCGATGACATCCCCCCCCTGAAGGCCTCCCTTTCTCTCTCTCCTTCCTTTAGTGCATTTTCACCCTACCTTCACCTTCTGGGCGTAGCACGCCAGGAAGATTACGGACCCAGCGAAGTAGAGGTTCCAGGATATCTCGTCATCAATGCCGGTATCGAATACGCATGGAATTCGACCGTAACGATTGGGATACATGCATTCAATCTTCTGGACAAAGAATATATGCCTTCGGCCGATGAACAGGCCGTAGCCGCACCCGGTCGTTCTATCGTGATGTCCATAAAAACTAACTTTTTTTCCGAAGAATAGCACCATTTCAGGCTTGCCAAAGCCGCAATCGAGAGGTATAGTAAATAGTGTACTGATGTTTCAAGGAGGTTAAGACATGGAACAAGAAACCGTTAAGGGAAAAGTCGAGGAAGTCAAAGAGAAAGTTGCCGATGTTGCCCACAGGGGCAAGGAAAAGGCTCGCGAACTCTACGACAACGTCAAAGACAAGCTGGCTCAGCAGGATTGGCATAAGGTGAAAGAGAGTACAACGAACTATATCCGGAACCATCCAGAGCGAGCCATCGGTGCGGCTCTGGTTGCAGGTTTTCTCCTGGGCTATCTGATCCGGAGGAAGAGTGACTGAACCTGAAGGCAGCGGCGCTCTGGTCACCCTCATTGATGATGAGAGGACCTTTGTCGATAATCACCCGTACCTGACGTTAACGGGCGCCGCCTTTCTTGGTTTTATTCTCGGAAGGTATGCGGGAGATGAAATCCTCCACTCTGCGGCCAGAGCCTCTACAGGCATGGTTTCCCGTCAGATTGAAGGATTATTTCAAATGCTCTCGCGTCAGTGACCCTCCGACTCCTTCATCTCTCTGATATCCACTTCGGCCCCCCCCATCTTTACTCACGATTGGAGGGGCTTTCTGGCTTAATCGAGCGAGCTGACGGTGTCGTGATCAGTGGAGATCTGACCCAGCGAGCGAAAGCTGTTCAGTTTTTAGCGGCCCGGAAATTCCTGGATTCCATGGCCAAGCCCTGGATTGCCGTTCCCGGTAATCACGATATTCCCCTCTACCCCTTTCACCTCAGGCTCTTTGCCCCCTACCTGCGCTGGAAACGCCATTTTAAAGGTTTAACTGATTCCGATCTCCAGCTTCCGAATCTATGCGTCACAGGAATCTGTACCGCCCATGGGTTAACTCTGACGGAAGGAAGAATCACAAATCGACAGCTCTTACAGCTTCAGCGAACTCTTCTGCGTTCCAGCCTGTCGGACGTTCGTATTCTCATTCTCCATCATCCGATCCTCCCTCTCCCCGGAGACACCCGTGACCGCAGCATAAGGGGCAACCGAACTCTTCTGCGTTGTCTCGCATCGAACCCGATCGATCTGGTCTTATCCGGCCATGTCCACCGTTCCCTCATGCAGGATGTCCGAGATTATCTGCCCCGTTTTCCATACAGCCTTCCGGTCAGCCATATCGGCACTTCTACGACAAATCGAGGCCGAGGAAAGGAACATGGCCTTCAATCGTGCCAGATGGTCGAGGTAGACCCCCGGAATATCACCCTGCATCATTATCTGTGGTCCGATTCCGGATTTATTCTCACAGATACGGCCATTCATTCGCGCCGAACTCGCGGAAGGACAAGCTGAACGGCGATGGACAGGGCGATAACCTTCCATGCCGATCTGTCCGACGGGTTGAATCGAAGAGGAATTCACCTGGATGAAATCAAGCGGATGATTAAGACGATCCCCTGGCAAACGACCGATCATGGAACACGGTTTCACGTTTCAGGTCCTTCCTTTGAAGTTCATTGTGTTTCAGAGGAGGATGAAGTTTTTGTTGATAACGTGTTTCTGAACGAAGGAAGAAAGACGACCTTCATCCTTTTCGATGTAGACGGAACTCTTCTATCATCGCACGGAGTGGGCCGCGCAGCCATTTCGTCAGCGCTAGCGCGGGTATACGGGACAGAGGGTCCCATGGATACCTATCCCTTCAGTGGGAAACTGGACCCAAACATAATCCGGGAGCTGATGGCGCAGGCCGGATTCTCCGATTCAGTTATCGAAAAAGGATTGCAATCCTGCCTGCAATACTATATTGAAGAGTTGTCCGCCCGAATGACTCCCCGGAAAGTCACACTTAAGCCGGGCATTCGAGAACTGATAGCCCATCTTCATGCTCGACCCCATACCTATCTGGCCCTGTGTACGGGCAATATCCCGGAAGGAGCCCGGCTGAAAACCCGAATGGCCGGATTGGATGACTATTTTCTGACTGGCGCTTTTGGTAATGATGCCCTGGATCGAAATGGTCTTCCACCCGTTGCGGTCCGCCGTCTCCAGCACCGCCTTCTCATCCGGGGAATCCCTCATCGAACGATCGTAATTGGCGACGCACCCGTTGATATTCAGAGTGCTCACCACAATCGCAACCTCTCCGTGGCCGTAGCCACCGGTGCCCATTCCAGGGAAGAGCTATCTGTGTATCAACCCCATCTTCTCGTAGATTCCTTCGCCGACCCCTCCCCCTTCTTCAAGTGGATGGAGGAAATCCTTGAAGAGAGCTGAATACTGGCGAAAAGAGGGAGAGAAGGTCATCTGCGAGCTCTGTCCGCACCACTGCTCATTGCGGGAAGGACAGTCCGGAATCTGTAATGTCCGGATCGTTTCCGGAGGAGAGCTGATGACGCTCACATACGGAAACCTGATGGCCATGCACGCGGATCCCATTGAGAAAAAGCCTCTTTTCCACTTTCTTCCCGGGTCCCGATCCCTTTCCATCGCCACGGCAGGATGCAACCTTCAATGCGTATTCTGTCAGAACTGGAGCCTTTCCCAGGTTACTCATTCACCAACAGACGGTATCTCTGAAAAGGCTGTACCTCCCGAATCCATCGTGGAGGCTGCCCGAAAGCAGGAATGTGCAAGTATTGCCTATACCTATTCCGAACCTACGATCTTTTTTGAGTACGCCCGGGATACGGCACGTCTGGCCCATTCGAGAGGCATTGCCAATATCTTCGTAACGAACGGATATATAGAATCCAGTCCCCTGCAATCCCTTCACGGCCTCCTTCATGCCGCCAATGTTGACCTGAAAGCCTTTTCGGAACGTACGTACCGGAAGATCATGGGAGGGGAACTCGCTCCCGTACTGAACGCATTGAAGCAGTTAATCACAATGGGTGTCTGGGTAGAGGTCACGACACTGGTGATTCCGACCGTAAATGACAGCAGCGAAGAACTTCGGGACATTGCACGGTTTATTCGCGAGGAGCTGAATGAAGATACGCCATGGCATGTTTCACGGTTCCACCCTGACTATCAATTCGGACATATTCCTCCAACTCCCGCAAGTACACTCCGCCTGGCCAGGGAAATCGGTCTGGAGGAAGGGCTCAACCATGTGTACACGGGAAACCTGCCTGGAGATCCCGGGGAAACAACCTACTGCCAATCCTGCGGAAGAGCTGTCATTAAGCGGACCGGCTTCGTTGTCCGACGAAACATGCTCAGGGAGGGCGCCTGTCCTCACTGCGAACGACCTGTGCCGGGAGTCTGGTCCCATTCGCCGGCTCCCATGACTCCGTAACCACAACTACCTGTTCATCCAGGCTTACCGATCCTCGGGATCTACCCAGTCGATCACGCGGCCCCGGTAGGGTGACCTTCGATAGAACATCAACGTAACCAGGATGCCGGACAGGAATCCTCCGATATGGGCCCACCAGGCCACTCCACCCTGCTGATAGTACTCCGCGCCAAGGCTCGTTACACCGGAAAAGAACTGGATCACGAACCAGAATCCCATAAAAATAAGAGCCGGGATTTCGATGAACTGAATGAAGAAAAAGATGGGGAGAATCGTGAGAACCCGGGCACGGGGATAGAGCAGGACATAGGCTCCCATTACACCCGCGATCGCGCCCGAAGCTCCTATACTGGGAAGAGAAGAACCTGTCTGGCTGAAAATATGAGCCATTGAACCGCAAACACCGCAAAAGAGATAAAAAATCAGATAACGAACATGTCCCATCCGATCCTCAACATTGTCCCCGAATATCCAGAGGGTGAGCATATTTCCGAAGAGGTGCAGGAGGCCGCCATGCATGAACATGCTGGTCAGCAGCGGTAAGTAACGTAAAGGGTGGAAAGGATGCACATCCCCCCAGGCCACAAAGGTGGCGGGAACGACACCGAAGTGACGGATAAAGACTTCCAGCCTGGAACCCAGTGTCAATTGAAAGAGAAAGATAACAACATTGACAACGATGATCCCGTAATTCACGATCGGGAAGCTCCGGGAGGGTATACTATCCTTTATGGGTATCACAGGAATATTGTCCGAAACTGCCCGGGCGGGTGTCAAGTGAAGGGCGTCATCCTGCTTTCCGGCGGACTTGACTCCGCGACGGTGGCAGCCTGGAAAATCCGGGAGGGTGCTGTGCTGCACGGGCTGACCTTCATTTACGGACAGCGTCACAGTCTTGAAACGGAACGCGCCCGGAAGCTGGCGGAGACACTGGGAATTCTCCCCCACCACCTTGTTCCCCTGCCCATTGAGCTCTTCCGCGGATCAGCTCTTACCGAATCGGACATCCGTGTGCCGGAGGACCAGGAGATCGGCAATACCATTCCAGCAACGTACGTTCCGGCGCGCAACCTCGTATTTCTCAGCATGGCCGTGGCTTATGCTGAATCTCATGATCTTGACACCATTTACATAGGAGCCAATGCTATAGATTTCAGCGGTTACCCAGATTGCCGGCCGTTCTTTATCGACCGAATGAACGAGGTGGCACAGGCGGCAACCCGACGGGGAGCGGAAGGGAAACCGATCCGGATTGAAGCTCCTCTGGTGACCATGTCGAAAGCGGATATTGTGCGTAAAGGAGTGCAGCTCGGTCTCGACTTTTCTCTCACAACATCCTGCTACAACCCGGGCCCGGAGGGTGCACCCTGCCGCCGTTGTGATGCCTGTCGGCTCCGTGCCCGGGGATTTCAGGAAGCCGGCATCCAGGACCCGCTCGTTTTGCTATAATGGGCGATTATTACGAAGCCGTATGAGGAGTAGTCCATGACCCGCCTTAATCCCTGTGAACTTGAGATCGACCTGTTTTGCAACGGGATCAAGATTCACGAATCCTGCAACCTTGAATCCGACGCGCGTCTCTTTGCCCGGACCCGGGCGGGCCTGGGAAGCGGCCTTGAACTCATGATCCCCGGAGATCTGAAAGATATCTGGATGAACGTACCTGTCGAGGAAGATTTTGTCCAGAACACACCCTATTTCTTAAAAAAGACTTCCACGGGATATATCGTCTGGGACAGCCGGGAGAACATCAACTATCCCGTGATGATCCCTCCCACACCGGACTGGTACAACCAGAAGACCTATCGCGGCAACCCCATGAGTATGGTCGGCGTACTTCAGGGAACGTATCTCGGGATCTATATCGCCAATTCCTGTATGTTCTGGCATCCCAAAGTTGCCATGAACTGCAAATTCTGTACAACAGGACTGAATGTCGGCGTAAACGAAATCGTCAACAAAGATGTTGAGGAGGTCGTCGAAGTCTGCCGCACGGCAAAGGAGCGTTCCGGCGTCACCTTCGTCCACTTTAATTCGGGATGGCAGGGAGGGAAGGGTGTGGAGATTGTTGCCCCCTATATCAAGGCGATTCGGGAAAAGGTCGGTCTCTTCACAGGCGTCCAACTCGTTCCTGAACCCAAAGAGACGCTATGGAAATACGACTGGCTCATCGATCTTGGTGCCAATCACTTTTCCTTCTGTTATGAATTCCACAATCCGCAGTATTTCCGCGACCTGCTGCCGGGAAAGGAAAAGTATCTTTCAAGAGAGGCTTTTTTCAACGCCATGGAATACACCTCCCGGAAACTGGGGAAGGGAAAGGTAAGCGGGGAGATCATTGCCGGCGTAGAACCCCTGGAAGACACACTCCAGGCCATTGATTACATTACATCGGTGGGTGCATTTCCCACGGTCTGTATATTCAGGCCTGTCATCGGTTCGGACATGGAACACTACCCTACCCCATCGTTCGAGGACATGCGAAAGGTCTACACTCACCTCTACCATTCCATGAGGAAGAACGGCCTTCCGATGGGTATCGTCCCGAATATTGAGGTTTCTCTCGTCGTCAATCCCGACGATACCCGCTTTTTGGCGCCCCGTACCCTTTCCTGGCACCTCTATGAATGGAAATTAAAGATCATGAAGCTTGCTGCAAGACCCATTATTTCCAGCGTACTTCGTCCATCGAAGGCAAAGACTGACCTTGACTCCATGGAACAATATCGTCCGAAGGAGTAATCCCGATGATTACGAATGAGAAAGATGGCCCCATTGCCGGAATTCTTACCCAGGTCCAGGACGATACGCTTGCAAGCCGCATCGTGAATCTGGTAAAACACTCCGCGGAACCCTGGGAACTGGTTCCGACCACGAAGGGTTATGAGATCAGCTGTTCCAATCAGGTTGGGGATTTACCGAACCGGGCACGCATAAAGATCTTCCGACCTGAAGCGGCATTACTCGTGATCTTTTTTTATAAAAAGAGCAATGTGCCATGGAGCCGGGATCGTTTTGCCTACGGAGGTATCGAAGTCGGCCCGGATGATTCTGCCCCTTCAGATGACCAGATTCAGGCATGGCTCATCTTTGCTGAAAGCGGATTTTCTCCGGAAAGTCGTCCTCCCGACCTGATCCGTCTCTTTCCTTACGACATTCCGGCATAAAAAAACCCCGGGGCTGCCCGGGGCTACGAGGGAGGAGGTTCGTATGAGATCTAACTTATGTACGGATGACACCACAAACCTGTTTAGGAGGAAAACCCGGATCCGTAAAATGAAAGGAATCCTCTCCTGACCCATGAACGATCAAACTGATTTTCTTGCCCAGCTGATCCGGCATCACGACCTCATCGACCGCATGACGGGATCAATGAGAACCTTGCTGCACCTTGTACAACAGGGGTCCGCTGACCCTGCCGAGTTGAAGAACTATCTGGATTTTCATCAAAATTTCATGGTCCTTTTCCACCATGAACGGGAGGAAGTCCTGTTCAGGGCACTTGAAGAAAAAGGCCTGTCCGGGAAACAGGGCCCCCTGTTCCTTCTTCGCGAAGAACACAGAGAGATGCGACAAATGATTGAAACTTTATATACCATGATCTCATCCGTGACAGATCCCGAAGCGGTCTCGAAGAATGTCACCACGCTGAGTCATTGGATCTGGGAACATGTGGACAAGGAAAATTCCGTTCTCTTTACCGAAGTTCCACGCCATATTCCTCAGGATACCAGGGAGACTGATCTCAAGGTCTACCTGGAAGAGGAAGAGAGGTTCGCACCCTGGCTTATTCGGGTGGAACGGTGTACTCAGCGGCACCCGCCCATGCGTCCCGATATCATCCGGGGTCCGGGCTGTGTCCAGTGCCGTCACTTTACTGTACGATGCGACGGCATGGAACATGAATGGTGGAGAGAAGAGGACTGGAAGAACCTTCACATCCGGATGGGGGGAGACTGACCTCATCTTGATGTATCTCATTCACAGGAAGACTTGAGATCAACAGTCAGTTGGGTAACGGATCGTCTGTCGGCTTGCAGGTCCCATCTCGAAAACAGGATCCGTTGTCACTCAGTTTTTCGTTTACACCAGCGTAGTTTTGGTTCTGCTTCAGGTTGGGATTGAAAGAGAAGGTCTTACCTGATTCCGGCCCGCCCGCTTGGCTTGATATAAATGAGAGTCTGCCGTTTCAATCAGGTCTTCCAGCCGGGGAGAATCGGCCTGAGCCACGCCGATGCTGCAGGTCAATGTTACGGTTCTGTCATTTGGAACACTGAAGAGGTGCTGTTCCGTGAATTTTCGGATCCGCTCGGCAATAACAACACCACCGTTGAGATCGGTTTCCGGCAGTGCGACACAGAATTCCTCCCCCCCGTATCTTCCCGCAAAATCGGTTTCTCTCAGTGAATGAACCATAAGCCAGGCAAACTCCCTCAGCAGGCGGTCGCCTGTTTGATGCCCCAGTGTGTCATTGAACCGCTTGAAATGATCAAGGTCCAGCATGAGCAGCGTAAATGGATTCTTGTAGCGCATGGATCGGTGCAATTCCGTTTCCAGTAAATGCATCAAATTCTGCCTGTTGTTCAGACCGGTGAGGCTGTCCGTACGGGCAAGCCGTTCAAGCTGCCTCTGTGCTTCTACTTTCTCGGTAATATCCTGCACGATGGTATCAAAAAACAGGAGATCGCCCTTATCATCGAAGGTACCCCTTGCATCAAAGGAACCAATGAATATGGTGCCGTCCTTTCTCCTCAGGTGGACGGTGTGTCCGATGACGGCCCCTTCTTTTGCAAGCCTCGCAAGGAGATTGTCCCGTTCACGCAGATCGACCCACACGTCCGCAAGTTCCGCTATTTGAAGTTCCGCATAGGAGTCATACCCCGTCATCCTGAGCAGAGCTGGATTTACGGTCTCCAGGTTTCCTTCACGGTCGGCCCTGTAGATACCCACCGGGAGATTCTGCTGTAAACGAAAAAACCGGCGCTCGCTTTCCTGCAGGGCCGTTTCCAGATGTGTTTCTTCATAATGGGCATGGTACTCCAGCAGGTAATGAATGGAAGGTTCCGGAAGCCGTGTGAGCGTGGCGGGATGATCCCTCCCGGTGTCCGGGTCATCCAGTAGAAAGCGAGCATGTCCTTCCTCCATTGCAACCTGGAACGCACGACACATCCGCAGCACATTCCGAACCTCTTCCGGAAGCCGGTCTCCCTCCATTCGAGTGGTTTTCAGAAAGGCATCATTGCATTGAAACACTCTGCCATCGTCGTCGACCAAGGCCGCCGCCCTGACCGAACAATGAAACGCAAGCCTGTAGATTCCGTCGTGTTTTTCCCTTGTGTTCATGGTTACCCGGTAATGAAACCATGGTAACCCTGCATCATAAAACTGTCAAGGAAAGGAGATACATATATTTAAAATAAGGAATGATGGTTTCATGTACTTCTGAAATTCGGAGGGCAGGCTCCATTTCCTTGCAGGCAGTTTCGCTCACGGAACTCTTTGAAATATCCAACCAGGTAATCCCTGGCCTTCGCAATCATCGAAAGAGCAGACCTGAAATTCCTTTACAGAGCGTATCCGGAGGAGTCGTGCGCAGCATATCGGCCACCTCTTCAATTTGTGAATGGAGCGCCGTGTCTCCCTTCCATTCCCCCACCCGATCTTTCACCATAGCAACGACCCCTTCCAATTCTTCAGAAGATTTCAGAGGTCGAAGAAAATCTACCGCTTTCACGGCGCACAGCAGCTCAATGGCAAGAATCCATGCAAGACGTTTCAGGATCTGCCTCCACTTCCAGGCAGCATGGGGAGCCATGGAAACATGATCCTCTTTACCTCCCGATGTCGGAATCGAATCCACACTTGCGGGGAAAGCCAGGCTCTTATTTGCAGAAACCAGCGATGCCGCCACGACCTGGGGAATCATCATTCCGGACTCGAGACCTTCTTTCTCCACAAGAAATGGGGGGAGAAAGGAAAGCTGCGGATTCACCAGCGTTTCCACCCGCCGTTCAGCGATGGATCCGAGCTCCGCCATGGCAACCGCTGCAAAATCGCACACCAGCGCCACAGGCTCTGCGTGAAAATTCCCACCCGATACCATGCGTCCCTCCTCGGGAAAGATGAGAGGATTGTCCGTGACGGCATTAATTTCCCGCCCGAGAATATCGGAAACGTGATGGAGCGTATCCAGTACGGCCCCGTGCACCTGGGGAGCGCAGCGTAGTGCATAGTTATCCTGAACCCGCGGACACTGTTCATGCGAATGCCTGATCTCACTTCCCCGTAATAATCTCTCCAACACCGAAGCCACTTGAATCTGGCCGCTCTGCCTGCGGATTTGATGGATCGGCGCAAAGGTGGGTCCGTCACTCCCTCTTGCCGCATCCAGGGTAAGGGCCGTAATGGCCTGAGACCATGAAAACAATCTTCGCGACATGTTGAGGTTGTCCAGTGCCATAGCCGTGGAGACCTGAGTGCCATTGATCAGAGCAAGTCCCTCTTTCGGTTGCAGGGTCAGGGGAGAAATGCCCGCCTTCTGCATAAGTTCAATCGAAGGGCACACCTCATTGTCTGCAATCAGGCTTCCCTCTCCGACGAGGACCAGAGCAAGGTGAGCCAGTGGTGCCAGATCACCCGATGCGCCTACCGATCCAAAGGCAGGGATCGCAGGGTGACAATTCAAATTGGCCAGCTGGATCAGGGTTTCCACGAGAAGGGGCCGAACCCCGGAATGGCCCTGTGCAAGAGCATGAGCGCGAAGCATCACGATGGTTCGAGCCAGATGGCCGGGAAGATAGCGCCCGACACCGCAGGCGTGGGAGCGAATCAGGTTGAGCTGAAGAGCTTCGAGGTCATCCTTTTGAATGGTTACCGAGGAAAACTTACCGAACCCGGTGGTAATCCCATACACGACACGGCCTTCCTCCACTGCGCTCGCAACCATGGCCCGGGAGCGATCCATGGCCTCCCGGGCACCCGGATGGAGCTGAACCCTCCCTCCCTCCTGGAGATAGGTCAGAACTTCATTCAGTTTAAGCTCCCCGCCCAGTGTCAGATCCACGGACATAGATGCCTCCTCAGGAGTCAGAGCCCTGGCTATTCCTCGGGAGGATTGAACGAGGGATATCCGGTGAGAGCCTGACCGATAACGAGCCCATGAATGTCATGGGTCCCTTCATAGGTATAGACAGCCTCAAGGTTCATCATATGGCGAATAACGGGATGTTCATCCACAATTCCGGCAGCGCCCAGGATTTCCCTGGCCATCCGCGCGCACTCCCTTGCCATCCAGACGTTGTTTCGTTTTGCCAGGGAAACGTGAGTGTGGTGCAGTTCCCCCTTGTCTTTCAGCTGGGAAAGGTGGTAACAAAGCAGCTGGGCCTTACTGATCTCAGACACCATCCAGGCCAGTTTCTCCTGGATGATCTGATGGGAAGCAATCGGCTTTCCCCGAAACTGGATACGGGACCGCGCGTACTCGAGCGCGTGATTTGATACGGCCAGGGCCGCGCCGATGGCGCCCCACGAGATACCGAATCGAGCCTCCGTCAGGCATTGCAGAGGGTGCCTCAGCGATCCGGTTCCCGGTAAGACATGGTCCTCATCCAGTTCCACGTCCTGGAAAAAGAGTTCGGACGTATCGGAAGCGCGCAGGGAGTACTTGCCTGGATAGGAACGGGATTCAAATCCAGGCGTGTCCCTTTCAACCAGAAACCCCCTGACGGAGCCGTCTTCACCCCGAGCCCACACGACGGCCACGTCCGCTGTGGAACCATTGGTGATCCACGCCTTGCTGCCGTTCAGGACATAAGCAGAGCCATTCTTTTTATACGTCGTCCTCATTCCTCCCGGGTTGGAACCGAAATCGGGTTCCGTAAGACCATAGCACCCGATAGCCTTTCCCGCTGCCAGTCGGGGAATCCAGTAATCCTTCTGTTCTCTCGAACCCCAGTTGTGAATCGGAAAAATCACAAGAGAATTCTGAACGGAGACCATGCTTCGAAGGCCAGAATCTCCCCGTTCAAGTTCCAGCATGATCAATCCATAGGGGACTGTGGTGAGTCCCGGAAGATCATATTCATGCAGAGTGGCCCCGAATACGCCCAGGTCGGCAAGCCGGGGCACCAGATCCACGGGAAACGTCCCATTTCGATAATGGTGTGTTATGACGGGCAGGAATTCCGCATCGACAAACTCGCGGATTGTCTGCTGAATTAAACGCTCTTCCTCGGTAAGAAGCGTTTCAAAGTTAATAAAGTTATCCATGCGGCGTATTGTATAGAAATTCACGTTTTTTACAAGATGGTTATATATGGATAGGCAAGAACCCTAGAAAATCCTTGAGAAGATATTGACATTTCCTAAAGGACGCTGTATACTTTTCAAAACTTTGGAACCGATAGAGGAGGTACTTTATGAAGAAGACGGCTATCATGCTCTGCCTGGTAATGTTGTTACCGCTTATGGCTTTTGCGCAGGAGGCAGACCAACCCGGAGTTAGCGAGCAGGGCATCCAGCTCGGAAGCTTCATCTTTACCCCATCTTTTGAACTGATTTACGAAAGCAAGGACAACATCTTCCTTCGCCCCAGTAAGGACAAAGATCCTCTGGGCATCGGCGAAGAAAGTGATTCCATCTATGTTGCCCGCGCCCGCTTCATGCTTGAGTATCCCTTTGCGGATAACTACTTCCGGGCCACCTGGGTACCCCAGTGGAGAGATTACGCCGACAACGAGCTTCAGGAAAACTTCACACACTACCTCGATCTCGTAGGCTCCTTCAACACTCCTTCGGGTCTTGAGCTTGACATTGCCAACCACTATGTCATGGGCTCCCTAGAAGTGCAGGAAGTCGATCCCGGACAGGAACTCGTCTATGGTGACGTCCCCTTCACCAAGAACACGACAACCTTTGACATGAAGTATTTCTTCACCCCGACGGACGGCTTCGGCCTCTATGCCGACTACACCATGTTCGAGTATGACGATCCTACCGCACTCTGGTACGACTACACATCCTATACCGCAGGCCTCTCCTATCAGCGTTACATGAATCCCCTTCTCCGGATGGCCCTCGGTTTCGATTTCATGTCCTATGACGCCGACCAGAATGAGTTTTCTCTCGTGCCCGATAAGATCCGCGACTACGACGGTTATAATGTCTATGTGAAGTTCTACGGGGATTTTTCACCGACGGTCAATTCCTCCATTAAAATTGGCTATGAATCCCTTAGCTTCGACAAAGTCGCCGGATACGGCAATCGCGACTATGACGATTTCAGCGTTGACGCCGATCTGACCTGGGAAGTTACCGAAGGCCACTCACTGACCTTCGACTCCCAGAGAAAACTCTATGCTTCAAACTTCGCCGACGTCTCCAGCTTCACCCACTCCCATCTGGGCGTACGCTATAATGCGCAGATGGGCGCGAAGACCTTCGGCGCCCTGGGCATGAGACTTTTGAACAACGACTACAACGAATCCTCCGAGATTTATGGGAGGACCCGCAGTGACGACATGCTGGAATTCAAGGCTGAGCTCGGATATCACATCAACCCGACCTTCTCGACCCGCCTCAACTACACCATGCAGGATCGGGACTCGAACATTAACATGTTCGACTACAAGGTCAACATCTGGGCAATCAATCTTGTAATCGGCTTCTGATCAGGTTTCGATGATGCAGTTGGGGATTGCCTTACTCCTGGGTCTATCACTCCTATTCCCCGCCATCCAAAGCCAGGACAAACCCCCGGCTTCACCGATGTTGGTGGAGCCGGGTGTTTATTTAATCGGCCCTGGAGACATTCTCTCGATTCAGGTTGGAGGAGAGGATGATCTCACGGGCGATTACGAAGTGCAGGCTTCCGGAACCATTCGTTTCCCGCTCCTCGACGAAGTGAGGGTGGCCGGCCTGAAACCCGGTGAGGCAGCTTCCCGCCTGGAAAAACTGTTGGAGAAAGATTACTTCGTAGATGTCCAGATGAATCTCACCGTAAAAGAATTTCGATCCCAGTGGGTCAACGTCTTAGGTGAAGTGAAGAAACCTGGAAAATACTACCTGAAAACGTACACGACCCTTATGGACATCATTTCCGAAGCTGGAGGTCTGGGCGAAAACGTATCCGACACGATCATCGTTCAGCGAGAAGTGGAAGAGCAGGGAATAAAGGTCATTAAAACTTATCCTGTTCCAGTAAATGAAATCATCGCCGGAACGGGTCTTCTACCCAACATGCCCCTCTTCTCCGGCGATACGATCTATATCCAGGAATCACAGTTTTTCTTCGTTACGGGAGAAGTGACCCGTCCCGGCAAGTATCAGCTTTCCGAGGATATGACCGTGATGGAAGCAATCGCCGTTGCGGGAGATTTCGGCAAGTTTGCCAATCGGAAAAACGTGGAAATCCATCGAAAGAAAGCAGATGGAACCACAGACGTGATCGAAATTAATCTTCCCGACATCCGGAAAAATAAAGCAGAAAACATTCGCCTTGAACCCGGCGACCTTATCGTTATCAATAGAAGGTTCCTGTAATGAGTGACACATTGCGTCCCGTAGATCCCATGGATCCGATGGCCATGGACGAGTCGGAACAACTCGTCCTGAAGTTCAGAGAATACCTCTCCATTGCGTGGAAGGGTAAATACTATTTAATTCTTTTCATGCTTCTGACAGGTCTTGCGGCCTTCGTCCTCTCCAAGTTTCAGACTCCGATCTACGAGGCCAAGGCAACGGTGAGCATCGATGTCCGCCCGCCCGAGATCGTCCGAAGTCAGATTTACACGGGACCGAACTGGTTTGAGATCAACTATTACATCTCTGAACAGGTTCGGGTTCTCACGTCCCGCAGACTGGCAGAGAGGGTTGTCGAATCCCTGCATCTGGACACACAGGGTCCCTTTGCCGGAGCGAACGATCCTGCCGCAGCCTTCGCCCGCGGAGTCGATATCGACCACGAAGAGGAATCCAACATTCTAAATATTTCTCTCCGCGGGAAAGACCCTGAGCAGGTCACCCTTTGGGTGAATCAACTCGTCGAGAAATACAGTGAGATCAACATCCTTGATTCGATTGATAAGTCAAAAAAGATCCGTGAGGTCATTCAGAATCAGCTTGACCCCCTGCGGGAGCAGCTCTCCAAGAGCGAAGCCAACCTGACACTCTTCAAGGAAGAGAAAAACTACTACTGGGCCGATGAGGATAAGAACGTCATCAGTGAGCAGATCAACAAGCTGAATGAAGAATACGCCACAGCAAAGGTGGAAAGGATCAACCTTGAATCGAAGATTAAGGCTTTGAAGGATCTTCGTGCAGGGAAAATATCCATGCAGTCCTTTCCTGAAATTCTGGACAACGCCTCCATCCAGCAGCTGAATTCCCAGCGTGTTACACTCGAAGTGGAAAAAACCAAGTTGATGAAGACCTATAAACCGGAGCACCCCAAGGTCGTTGCTCTGGACAATCAGATCAGGGAAATCAATGCGAGCATCAGTCGGGAAATCGGTCTCATCGTCTCCGGACTTGAAACCCAGTTTTCGATGAAGAAACAGCGGGAGGAATCTCTGCTGGCCAACGTTCAAAATTTAAAGGAAGAAGCGATCGACCTTTCCAAATCCAGGCTGGCGTATGACAAGCTCCGCCAGGAGTATGAACAGAATAAGTCGTTTTACGAGGACATGCTGACACGTTCCAAGGAGCTCGACATATCCTCGACCGTGAACTTAAATCGGGTCCGGGTAATCGACCCGGCCATTGTGCCCACTGTCCCCATCAAACCGAATATCCGACGTAATACCCTTATGGGACTTGTGCTCGGCCTTCTCCTCGGTTTTGCCTTCCTGTTCGGAATGGATTATCTGGACAGTTCGATTAAGACCCCGGACGATGTCGAAAAATATCTCGGGATACCGGTGCTTTCGGTAATCCCCAGTTTCTCACCGGACAAGGTGAAGATCCTCCGTGAATTCTACCAGTCGATCCGTACCGGTGTAATCTTCACCAAACGTTCAGAAGGCTGCCAGGTTCTCATGGTAACTTCGGGAGGTCCGGGAGAGGGTAAGTCAACCACGTCCTTTAACCTGGCAAAAATCTTCGCCGCTGCCGGCGACAAGGTCCTTCTGATGGACTGCGACTTTCGCAGACCGGCCCTCCACAAACATCTTAAAATTTCAAATTCGGTCGGAATCACGTCCCATCTCTTCGGTTCGAAAGACCAGGAGATCATTCGAACCTCGGAAATCCCCAACCTATGGGTGGCCACATCGGGTCCCCTGCCTCCGAATCCTCCGGAACTGATCACCCGCAACTCATTCAAGATGTTGATTCAGTCACTTAAGAGCCATTTCAACTGGATCATTATCGACTCCCCGCCTCTGGTTTCGGTTACGGATTCTCTCCTGCTGTCCACCTATACCGATATGGTGATCCTGGTCATCCGATACAACGATCTGGACCGACGGATCATTAAACAATGCCTGAAAGGATTGCAGCACTCCGGTGCCAATATTGCAGGCTCGGTGATTAATGATGTAGATCTTGATCAGGACACCCGATATTCTCACCACTATTACTACTATTATTACAAGGGCTATGATAATGAAACGCCCAAACAGGAAGAACGGGGAGCGCGAATTAAGAAGAAACGGATGAAGGCTTGACAAGACTTTCTTTGATGTGTATATTAGCCCAGAGGAGGACGAAATGAAACGAACCATGATCCTAGTATTTGCACTCTTCATTATTACAGGCCTTATGGTGGCTCAGGATGAAGCAAACACGATTATTACCCAGGGGCAGTTTGCAGTGAAACTCACTGAGATCCTGAAAGCTCAGACACCGGAAGATGCAATTGATGAACAATCCGCGATTTCCTTTATGGAATCGGTGGGTGTTGCTCCTGTGGATGGCTGGAATATCTCAGCTTCTTTAACCGAGGGCGTCCTCTCCCAGCTTGTAAAGGTTGTGGGTGTCCAGTATTCACCGATCGATGCCAATGCATATGTAACCGTCGCTAAGGCCAATATTATCCTGCGGCGTTATTCCAAGATGTTCCGCGAATACTACCTGGTTCATTACAATGCTGATAACAGTACTAATTCTGAGATCGTGGACGATGGTGCGGTTCCCGCTCCAAGTGTGAGCCCCGGCCAGGTCCAGTAACAGATTTTCATGTTGACTCATAAAGGGTGGGGGATCATTCTCCCACCCTTTTTTCTTCTTCTTGTATGCTCATTTCTTTCCTGTGGAAAGGAAACACCGGAAGAACGTGTGACAAGCATCCGCAAGGGGTATGACATCAAATTAAACGGGTGGAACTATACGGAACAGGGGGTCATACTCGATATTGTGGTCACCCGCTCTGTAAAGGAAACTCTGCCCGGTATTACCGCTGAACTCTATCACTTTGATGCCAACAACCAGCAGATTGCCATGATCCCCGTCTATATCAAAACGGAGGCAATTCCCTACGGCGTCAGTGCGCAGATGTCCATTCCGCTTCCCGATCTAAATCTCAAGGATGATGAAGGACTCGGGTTAAAGTACTTTCACTACCCCACTCAATCTCAAATCAACCAGTACAAAGAGTACAGGGAGCCGAATCTCTGATCGAGCAGCGAGAGATTTTACGCAAGCTTACTGAGAAAATCGGGGACATCCTCCAGGGAAAACGTGATGTCATTCAACGGGCCCTCATTACACTCATTGGTCGTGGCCACCTGTTGATTCAGGACGTACCGGGAGTCGGGAAAACACTTCTCGCGCGTTCGATTGCCACTTCGCTTCATCTCCAGTTCCAGCGGATCCAGTTTACAGCGGACATGATGCCCTCCGACATTACGGGAGTAAGCATCTTTGATCCCAAGCGTCAGGAATTTTCTTTCGTACACGGGCCGGTATTCACCCATATCCTTCTTGCGGATGAAATCAACCGGGCAAGTCCAAAAACACAATCGGCTCTTCTCGAAGCCATGAACGAGGGCGCAATTACTGTAGACCGCAATTCCCATCCTCTACCCCGACCGTTTTTTGTTATAGCCACACAGAACCCCATTGAATTTTCCGGCACCTACCCATTACCGGAGTCACAGCTTGACCGTTTCATGATGTGCATTTCGGTTGGATACCCTCCCGAAGATGTCGAACGTCGTGTTCTTCTCATGGAGCCAATGGATCAGGTTCTTTCAGGAGTGACCCCGCTTTTGGACAGGGACGATGTGCTTCGCCTCCAGGAAGAGGCCGGAAAAGTTTTCGTTGACGAAAAGCTCCTGACCTATATCATGACTCTTGTCCAGCACACGAGAACCCACCCCGACATCATGGTGGGTGTTTCGACACGGGGCGCACAGAACCTCCTTTCTGCATCCCGTGCCCGTGCCCTGCTCCATGGTCGCGGATATTGCATCCCCGATGACATAAAGGCCCTTGTCGTCCCTGTTTTTGCCCATCGGATTCTTCCCCGCCACTTCCGGGATTCACTATCTGAAACCGAAACGACGACCCGGATTCTCCAGGAGATACTTTCCAAAACAGAAGTTCCGGTATGAACATCTGGTGGGCCAGGCGGACAACAACGGGAGGCGCATACGTCCTCTTTCTCATCCTCGTGACAGGTGCCGCGGTGAATACGGGGAATAACACACTCTACATCACAGCAGCAACCATGATGGGAATCCTGCTTGTATCCGGATTCCTCTCCCTTCTTGCGATTACAACCGCCAGGCTCGGTCCCCTCAAATACACAGAACTCTTTGCTGAAGAGACGGGGACGATTTTTGTGCGAGTCGAAAACCGGCGAAGATGGTTTCCGCTTCAGGGATTATTGATCAATGGGCAACCTGTGGACCCTATTCCTTCCCGCGGTGAGTCATGGGCGCCCGTTTCGGTAACCTTTTCAGAACGTGGTTCCGTCTCATCTCTGGAACTGACTGTCACATCGACCTATCCATTCGGATTTTTTCTTCGCGAGCGAAAAATTCGAATGGAAAGTCCAATTACGGTTTACCCTCACCCCATCCCCGTCTCTCAATGTGACGCCTTGCTCTGGAAGGGAACAGGGGAGCAGGTTTCAGAAGCGCATCTGATGGGAGAAAGATACTATCGAGGCTTGAAACCTTTTCATCCGGGCGAGGATCCGCGAACGATCCACTGGAAGAAAACAGCTCAGCAACAGCGCTTTATCGCGAAGGAGTACTCCTTCCTTCAATCTGGAAGAGCCATCTATATCCTCCCGGTCGAAGGAGGAAGGGAAGAGTTTGAGCGTTCGGTCTGCAGGGTAACCTATTGTATCCTGAGAAACCTTAGAAGGGGACGCGCCGTGGGTATTCAGTACAGGGAGGATTCCATCGAACCCGGTACAGGTCTCGTTCATAGACAGAGGATCCTGACCTTCCTGGCCCTTGTTCAACCATGAAGAGCATTCTCCTTCTCTCGGCGTTGCTTCCTCTTCCCCTTCCCTTCAGCTATGTAATCCCATGGTGGATGCTGGTCGGGTACGAATCCATACTGCTCTGGCAATATCTTCGGCCGCATCGTGGAAAATCCTATCTAATCCTCTCCTCCGGCAGGGTAAACTTCCTTTCCGGATTGAATCTCGTATTCTTCTTTATTGATGCTCTCCTTTTCTCCCAACATCTCATCCAGGTGGCGGTGCACCTTACGCTGGGACTTCTTCTTGTAAAGATTTTATCCATCCAGTCGCGGCGCGACTACCACCAATTTCTTATTCTCTCCTTCTTCCTCTTTCTATCCGCCATGGCATCGGCCACCCACGTTGCTTCTGTCCCCTATTTCCTGCTGACTCTGGGAGCGTTCCTGAACCTGTTAATGGACTGGTCGCAGCCGAAACTGATTCGAAAGCGGACGATTATCACTTCCACGTTACTTGCGTCCTTGCTCCTGGGTACGCCCCTCTTTTTTATCATCCCTCGCTTGAAGAGTGCCTATGTCAAAGGATTTACCCGGACGACAGAAATGACGACGGGCCTTTCCGATACCATTACCCTGGGATCGATTACTTCCTTCCGTGACGATTTCACCCCCGTACTTCGAGTCTTCCCCCGGGATGGCATCGAACCGGGGCAGTCTCTCAGGCTAAGAGGCATCACCTTCGATTTTACCGACGGTTTGCACTGGGAACAGAGAGCGCTAAAGCTCATCGCAATCCATCCTCCATCAAGGCGGCTCCGTACCCGTCGGCCCGACATGGAGATATTTGTTCACACTGAAGCCCTTCCCCATCTCTTCCTCCCCTATTACACGGTCGAGACTTCCTTCCCTGTTCCTGTCAACCGTTATGCAGATGGCACCCTCATGGTTTCCCGGGGATTCACCTCGCCCTTTTCATACGCATTGAATCTGGATTCCCGAAGCCCACTGGTTCAGGACCGCAGCGATCCGGAAGGATGGAAACAGCTTCCCCTGAACCATGTCAATTATCACTTACTGGCCGATGAAATCCTTGGTGTGGAGCCACTCGACCCTGGCGTTACGGCACGAAGTCTGGAAACCTACTTTCATAGAGAATTCCGTTACTCACTTCAACCTTCTATTCCAGAAAACGTTGACCCGACCGAATATTTCCTTCGAAATTCAAAGGAGGGACACTGCGAACTTTTTGCCTCCTCCATGGTCCTTCTTCTGAGGGCCCGTACGATCCCCGCCCGTGTCGTCGGCGGTTATCTCGGTGGCGAGTGGAATGCCGTACAGCAGCACTTCATTGTGCGTCAGAGCAACTCTCACGCATGGGTGGAGGCATGGGTCGGTGAGGAATGGCGGATGTATGATCCCACACCTCCCGAAGGTCAGCCTCAGGTTCAACGTACCGTTGGCGGTCTGTTCCGGGGAATCCTGGACACATTCAATTATCTGTGGGATCGCCATGTTCTTCCCTTTGGACGATCAGAGCAGATTGAGCTTCTCTTTCGCGTTCGTCATTTCCTCAGAGACCTTCGCCCCTTCCTGGTTCCGATCACACTATCGCTGCCTGCCCTGGTAATCCTCTATGTTGCCGGCCGATTGTGGCAGAAGGGGTATCGGTTCCAGCTGTTACTCTATCGCTCTCTCCGCAAAATAGCGGCAAGATCTTCCGGAAAAGCGGCACGGGCCATGGGTCCTCAGGAGGTCGCAGACCAACTTTCCAGAATCCTGCCCGAACGGAGAGAGACAATCGAACGATTTATCCGGGCGTATCACCAGTCTGCGTTCTCCAATGATCGCGGGAAAGGCTACAGATTCCGGGAGGCGTTTATTCTTCTTTGTCGTCTTGCAGGGGCAAGAAAATTCTCCGGAGGTCATCCTCCGTCATAGCCCCGTCTTTCTGTGCTTCCGCAATAACATAATCGTAGGCATCGGAAAGTACCAGCCGATCTTCCCGGTACAATATACCGAGGGCAATACGGTCTTCCCGGCTGGCGACGGAAAAGGCCTCTACCTTGTTGGTGGGATCGAATGATTCATCCACTTCATAGGTAATCTCTTTATAGAGCTTGAATAGCTCCCTTCCTCGATACGTCACACAGGGAGAAAGAACCTGAATGAAAGAAAATCCTCTGTGCTCAATGGCCTTCTTCATCAGATCCTTCAATAGCTTTACGTTACCCGCAAAGGCCCGGGCTACAAAAGTCGCCCGATAGGAGATTGCAAGCACGGCGGGATCAAAGGGATGTTCTGGATTTCCATAGTAGGATGACTTCGTTTTAAGATGGAGCGGAGATGTAGGGCTGGTCTGTCCCTTGGTAAGACCATAGATCCCGTTATCCATCATGATATACGTGATGTCCACATTTCTTCTGCATGCGTGGGGAAAATGTCCGGCTCCGATGGCAAGGCCGTCCCCATCGCCACCCGTACCGATCACGGTCAGTGCAGGGTTGGCCAGCTTGGTTCCCTGGGCAATGGGCAGGAGCCGTCCATGGATGGAATTGAACCCGTAGGTTTTAATATACCCTGGAATCCTGGAGGAACAACCGATCCCCGAGATCAGGGCAACATCCTTGGAGTCAACTCCTATTTCCGCCAGGGTATGGTAGAGGGCGTTCAGGACTCCAAAATCTCCGCATCCTGGACACCAGATGGGATCGAGACCGGATTTATAATCTGACCAGAGGTGTTCATTTTCGCTCATCACAGCTCCTCCTTCAGGCGGTCGTAGACTTCCTTCACAGTGAGAGCCCTGCCGCCGGGGATCGCATAGGTGCCGATCTGATCTTTATCACAGAGATAGTAGGTGCGAATGAATTTAAAGAATTGCTGATTCCAGGAGGTTTCAAAAACAACAAATTTTTTAAGAGGTCGAACCATCTCATCAAAGTGAGCATAGTTCGGGGGATAGATAATCTGAGGAACAACGGCTTTGACTTTGTGCCCTTCTTCATTAAGACGAAGGACGGCTTCCTTCAAAACCCCCTTACTGGATCCCCATCCGACAGCTCCAATTTCCGCATCTTCCGGTCCGTAGTGACGGATATAATTCAGCTCACGGCGTACGGCATCAAATTTTTTGTATCGCTTTAACGTCATCTTCTTGTGGCATGAGTACATTGCAGAGGGAGATCCCTTTTCATCGTGCTCGATTCCCGAGGCAAGGTACATTCCATCGGCCATTCCGGGTATGGCCATCGGGGATATGCCGTCTTCCGTATCTTTATATCGTAAATAGGGATTGAGATCTTCCGGACCCGGGTGTAGACGCTGTCCCTTATTCACGAATCCTCCGGTAAGATCTCCGAAGGTCACGGTTTCATATCGATGGCCGATCAGCTGATCTGACAGTATAATGACAGGCATCTGGTACTTTTCCGCCGCATAAAAGGCTTCTACCGTCGTGTCGAAACAATCCTGCACATCGGCTGGTGCCAGTACAATTTTGGGAGCATCGCCATGGGTTCCAAAAACAGCCTGGAGAAGATCGGCCTGTTCTGTCTTTGTGGGAAGGCCCGTTGAGGGACCTCCACGCTGGACACTGGCGATTACAACGGGAATCTCCGCCATGGAAGCCAGGCCGATTCCTTCCAGCATCAGGGAGACGCCGGGACCGGAGGTCGCTGTCATAGCTTTTTTCCCCGCATAGGAGGCACCGATACAATGGCAGATCGCGGAAATTTCATCCTCGGTCTGAATCATCATTCCACCGAACCTGGGAAGATACTGACTCATGAAGTGCATGATTTCACTGGAGGGTGTAATCGGGTAACCGGCAAAGAAACGGCATCCGGCCCAGATGGCCCCCAACCCAATGGCATCATTCCCTGTGAGGACAAGCTTTGGCTCTCCCCGGGTGTAGGACAGCTTATAGGATGGATCCAGATCCCCAAAGGATTCACGGGCATACGTCGCGCCTACTTCCAGGGCTTTGAGGTTGGAGGCAATGACAGCTTCACCTTTCTTGAAAAAACGCTTCTGAATGTGCTTTTTTAATCCATCGGGGGAGAGACCAAACATTTCGGCAAAGAGCCCAAGGGCAACAACATTTGCTGCCTGCGGCACCTTCACCTCCTCCGAAGCAAGCCGTTTGAACGGAACCGGAAGGAGACGCTGTGTCGGCTTGACCTCAAAGGGGAACTGATCCACGAGGGGGTCGTCATGCTCATAAAGGATAACGGTGTGATCGTTAAGCATGAGATCCTGCCTGAACTTGGGATACTCACTTAGATGAAAGACGATCAGGACATCGCAGGTATCTCCTGGACTCAGAACCTGATCTTCACTCATACGGATCTTTGTAGAACTTTCACCACCGCGAATCTGAGGACCGAAGCTCTGAACGTTCATAGCATACAGCCCTTCATAGGCTGCTGCATCGATCAGCATCGCACCCGCGGTGACGGCACCCACCCCTCCGGCCCCTACAATCCCAACCGTCAAATCAGATTTCATGCTTGACCCCCCCTTTGGTGTCACTAGATCAGCCTCAAAGGATAACATAACGGCAGAATAATGCAAGTGCGACATGGATTCAAATGCCTTTTGCCCGGCACCGATCATGCTAGAATACCCCCATGGCCATCATCCTCGTTACAGGAGCTTCCTCCGGAATAGGGGAAGCGTTCAGCCGCCAATCTATTGAGCGGGGAGACAACCTTGTCCTGGTAGCCAGAAGATCAGACCGGCTCCTTTCGATTCAGGAAATGGGTGAAAAAAAGGGGAGCCGGGTACTCCTTGTTCCCGGAGATGTGCGGAATGAGAACTGTCTGCACGATGCTGTAGACCAGTGCCTGACTGAATTCGGAACTCTGGACGCAGCCGTCTCCAACGCCGGACTTGGACTCTTTGGCCCGGTGGATAAACTCTCCAACGAACAGAACCGCACGATGGTAGAAACCAACATCATGGGTACGGTTAATCTATTGCAGGCAGTTCTGCCCCATTTCCGAAGTGTGAACCGGGGACACTTCATGGCGGTAGCATCGATCGCGGGACTCATGGGATATGCAGGAATGGCAGTTTATTCAGGTACGAAATTTGCCGTGGTCGGCCTCATGGAAGCGCTCGCAGGTGAATTTAGAGCTACTCCCATTCGATTTACGGCCATCTGCCCGGGGGAAGTGGAAACAGAATTTTTCGACCATGCTGATCGATCTTCCATGCCCGCAGCGGCCGGTCTCATTCGTCCGCTCAAAGCTGATCAGGTTGCCAGGACTATGATTCGCGCTCTTGCGTCAAAAAAGAATCGAGTCGTACTGCCCTGGACCGCTGCCGTATATGTCCGGTTTCACCAGACTTTTCCCGGCATGAGTCGCTGGGTCTTTTACCGGATCAGCGACCTCATGCGTCGAAGAGACTGAGCTTACCCTTGATTCGCTGATGAAATAGCTCCTCTTTCAGGGATATCTGTTCTCCTGATTTCATATTCTTGATCGTGATCGAATCTTCAGAAGCTTCTGATTCGCCGAGAAAGATGGTAAAGGTTATCCCGGTTCGGTCTGCGAACTTCGCCGCAGCCTTGAAGGAACGCCCGTCGACTTCTTCGATGGCAGTATGACCGGATGATCGAAGAACTCTGGCGATCCGGCCTGCACGGTCTCGAAATTTCTCTTCCGATGGAACCAGGTAATAGAGTTCGCGCTGCAGAATCATGTCACGGAAACTGTTGGGAAGGATATCCACAAGACGATCCTGACCGATCGCAAATCCGACTCCGGGGGTTGTCGGCCCACCCAGTTCCTCGATCAGTCGATTGTATCGCCCCCCGCCCAGCATGGCATTCTGAGCCCCCAGATCTTCGGATACTACTTCAAACACAGTACGGGTGTAATAGTCCAGTCCCCTCACAAGCCGGTCATTCCGCTCATATGCAACACCCGCTCGATCCAGTCCTTCGAGGACCTTACCGTGGTGAATCCGGCATTCGTCACAAAGATGGTCCACCATGGGAGGGAGCTGGGTCACCACAGCCTGACAACCCCGGGTTTTACAATCCATGACCCGAAGAGGGTTGACCGTGATACGCGACCGGCAGTCTTCGCAGAGATCCTCTTTCCGCTGGTCCAGGGCATGGATCAGGATCTTTCGATAGGGAGGCCGACAAACATCACAACCCACCGAATTCAGCAGGACGCGAAGGTGTTCGAAATGGAGAACCTTGAGGTAATCATGGACCATGGTCAACATTTCAACGTCGGCTTCCGGAGTTTCACTCCCCAGGATTTCCGCACCGATCTGATGAAACTGGCGGTATCGTCCCTTCTGCGGGCGTTCATACCGAAACATGGGGCCCAGATAGTAAAGCCTCTGCGGATGGGGTTGCACACGAAGACCGTGCTCGATATAGGCGCGGGCGACCGAGGCGGTTCCCTCGGGACGAAGGCAGATCGATCTTCCCTTCCGGTCCTGAAAAATATACATCTCCTTGTTCACAATATCCGTTCCCTCCCCTATGGAGCGAACGAAGAGTTCAGCCGGCTCAATCACGGGATTCCGAATTTCCATATATCCGAATGTTCCGAAAACCTCGTGAGCTTTCCTCTCCACAGCCTGCCACAGGCTGCTGTCCGGCGGAAGAATATCCCGGGTTCCCTTGACTGCACTGATCTTTTCCTTTGTCCGGCTAGCATGTGAATCCACGAATGTCCTCCTTTGCTACAATAGCTGAATGGACGCCCTATTCTATCAGAATCCTGAAGCTAAGCAGCTGACTACAAAGATCATCACCTCAGGCAAGGATGAACGTGGTTCCTATGTAACCCTTGATGAAACCCTTTTTTACCCTGAGGGCGGCGGTCAACCCGGTGACCGCGGCACGATAAATGGTGCAATAGTCACGGATACACAAAAGATTGACGAAGAGATTCGACACTATGTGAACCAGCCGATCCCGGTCGGACCCTGTGAATGTCATCTCGACTGGCCTCGACGTTTCCGGTTCATGCAGCATCACACAGCCCAGCATCTGTTGACGGTCCTCGCGGACCGTATCATGGGATGGCGTACGCTTTCGTTTCACCTGGGAGAGGCACAGGCAACACTGGATCTGGGGGGAGATGCCATCGAACCCTCCCGTCTGGAAGAGCTGGAGGATCTGGCTAATTCTCACATCCTGAAAAATCTGCACGTTTCCACCCGGTGGGTGACCGGGGAAGAATACCAAACCATGGAGATCCGGAGCCGGCTCCTGCCGGAGGGATTCTCTGGACAGGTACGAATTGTTTCGATTGAAGACCTGGATCAAAACACCTGCGGGGGTCTCCATGTCGCTTCACTGGGACAGGTCCAGCTACTTCGGCTTCGTGCCGGAGAACGGATCAAGGGTGGGCGGCGTGTCCTGTTCTGGGCGGGAGGTTCCGTCCTTCAGGTCGTTCGCGATACAGACCGTCTTCATGAAGGAATTACGGAGATCCTGGGTTGCGGTCCATCCGACTACCTGGAAGCTCTGTCCTCCTGGCAAAGCCAGCGACAGACAGCTTCCAGAACGATCCGGAAGCTTCATGAGACAATTCTCCATTGGTTACACGAGGGTATCCCTGTCTCCGATGTAATTCACCTTTCCGGAGGAGACCCCTCTCTCCTAAGCAGAGCCTCTGAAATCCTTGCAGAGAAACGACCGGGATCCACTCTGCTCCTGATCGGGGATGGAGAGGAAACTGTCTATTTCCTGGTAATCCAGGGAAAGAACTCCACCCGGCCGGCATCCGAGCTCTTCCAGCGAGTCCTTCAGGAAACCGGCGGCCGCGGAGGAGGCAGAGATCCCCGATACCAGGGAAAAAGTGAAGGCAGAGGAACACTGGATCGACTCCTGTCATGGGCATCCACCTGGAAAACCTGAAGCGAAGAGCGCATCCTGTGGTAAAATAATGCCTTACGAAACCGGAGGTTACGAAATATGAACATTCAAGAGCTTATCGAATACGCCATAGAAAAGGAAGTCATGAGCCGCAGAATGTACGAGACGGTCGCAGAGCGGTGCGAGGACGATGAAGCGCGCATGATGATCCTCCAGCTTGCCGGTTTTGAGGCGACCCATATCGACATCTTTACCAGGGCGTTGGAACCGGAGATCAAGAAACTAAGCTTTGATGTTCAAAATTTCATCAAGGATTGTGAGATTCGCCCTTTCAGGCTCTCGAACGTGTTTGATCAATCCGCCCTGGACCAGGCCGGCCTCGAGGAAGTTCTCAAAGTTGCCAGGGGTTTCGAAAAATCCATGTCCGAATTCTACGGCTCCATTGCCGACACCGTACCGGGAGAAACCATCAAATCCATGGGGAAAAGGCTCGCCGGTGAGGAGCTGGGGCATTACGAATACATTTCCCGAATCGAAGGAATTCTGGGCCTTTCATCCGATGTACACGACGAGGAATTTCACGCACAGTGAAGAAAACCGTCGTCACCTCCGCTCTTCCCTATGCAAATGGTCCCATCCATCTGGGCCACATGGTGGAGTACATCGAGACGGATATTTATGTTCGATATCTGAAATCGAGGGGCGAATCGGTAATCTATTGCTGCGCCGACGACACACATGGTGCTCCGATTGAAATCAACGCCAGGAAACAGGGAATAACTCCAGAAGATCTGATCAACCGGAGTTACCGGGAGCATCAGCAGGATTTTCACGACTTCCACGTGGACTTTGACTCTTTCTATTCTACGAATTCACCCGAAAACAAGGAAATGTCCGACCTGATCTTCACCAGGCTCCGGGACCGCGGGGATATCTATACAAAAGAAATTGAGCTGACATACTGCAATCAATGTGAGCGTTTCCTTCCGGACCGTTATGTCCGGGGTACCTGCCCCCGCTGTGGCGCGACGGATCAATACGGTGACAACTGCGAATCCTGCAACAGCACCTATCAGCCCACGGACCTGCTCCATGCGACCTGCGCCCTGTGCGGATCCGTACCCACCACCAGGACTTCCGTTCATTACTTTTTCAAGCTGACGAATTACGCGGATCGGCTTCGAGAGTTCCTGACAAACAAACTGATTATTCAGGAAAATATAAGGAATTTCTGTCTTCACTGGATCGACGGCGGGTTAAAAGACTGGGATATTTCCCGTGATGCCCCCTACTTCGGGTTTCCCATCGTGGGAGAAACCGATAAGTACTACTATGTATGGCTGGATGCTCCCATCGGATACATCGCTTCAACCAAGCACTACTGTGAACAGCGGGGGCTGGATTACGAAGATTACTGGACCCGGGATACGGGCAGGATCATCCACTTTATCGGGAAAGACATCATCTATTTCCACTTTCTTTTCTGGCCCGCCATGCTTATGGGGGCCGGGTTTCAACTTCCCGAGGCCATCCACGTCCATGGGTTCCTGACGGTCAACGGCGAAAAGATGAGTAAATCCCGCGGGACCTTTATCACAGCCCGTCAGTATCTGAATGCCCTGAATCCTGATTATCTTCGGTACTATTACGCCGCCCACCTGGGAAACAAGGTCAGCGACGTCGATCTGGACCTGGAACACTTCCGACAGATGGTCTCAGGGCAGCTTGTCGACAATATTCTTAATCTGGCCAACCGGGTGTTGAAATTCACGGCCAGCCGTCTCGATGGAAGATTGACGGCCGGAGCACTCCCTCCCTCTCCTGACAGGGTCGGGGAAATTCTTTCGTCCATTCAGACCCATTATGCCGAGCTGGATTTCAGTCGCGTTGTACGGGACCTGGGGGAACTGGGCGATATCGGAAACCAGTTCATCCAGGAGACCCAGCCCTGGTCCCAGATTAAAACCAGTGAGGATGAGGCGCGAACAACGGTATCCCGTGCCGTAGACCTTCTGCGGCGGATGGCAATCTGTATGAGTCCCATTCTCCCGACAACAACGCAACGGCTTTTCTCCCAGATGAACTCACCCGTGCAGACGCTTCAGGATTTGGATCACACATTTTCAGATCACCGGATCGGAACGCCGGAGCCGCTCCTGCCCCGGATCGATAAAGTCGACCTCATTTCCAGCGAAGAAGGCTCCTGACAAAGAACTGATGTAAAACCATCACACTTAAAAGTGCACATACAATTGAGCAATAGGGCATCGTTGGGGGTAGCGGACTATCCCGATGATAGCGCTGCAAGCCTTCTTTTTTTACACGATCAGTGTTCAACTGAATTATATCCTTCTGTCAAACTACGGGTGGACTACTCCCCTTGATTAAATGCGCGCAAACTATTGTTCGGTATGGACGGATTTGAAAACACGAACGTAGAATCTTGATCAGTTATTGGGAAGGAGGTCAATATCATATAATAGTAAACATGCGCATCCCCAATAGGCAGGGACACATTGGCTTAATAATTTTATTTATTTGCCTTCTTCCTGTTTTGCCAAATGAATTATTCTCACAGATTCCTTCCCAGCCGGGCTGGCCTGTTGAGGTGACTAACAATGATACTGGCTCATTATTGATTGCCGACTTTAACGATGATGGAACCAAAGAAATACTCGGGATGGGGAAAACAAACACTTTCCAGGACAAGTACCTATACATGTTCAACCCTGATGGTACGATTCTTCCCGGGTTCCCTGTAATTTCAGACGCATATAGAGTCGGAAATCCTATAGCCTTCGATTCTGATGACGATGGCACTCTGGAATTCGTGATTTCCTACGACGGACTGCACATGTTTGATTTCCAGGGTAACGAACGCTGGTATATACCCCATGATGGGCCGATCTTCCAATCGAATTATGTACCATACAATCTGGCAGCCGCTGATCTAACGCAGGACGGAAAGCAGGAAATTATTGTCACGTGCACTGACGGAGGAGGTATTTTTGTCTTTGACTCTGATGGGAACTTGCTGCCCGGGTGGCCAGTGGTAATATCGGCCCTTCCAGGCTGGACACCGCCCGGAATGAATTATTCGGCAACGATTGGTGATTTAAATGGAGACGGGGAACTCCAGATTATTGTCGTGACCGTTCAAGGGCACATCATCTGCTTGAAGCCCAATGGACAGTTTTGTCCTGATTTTCCAATCCTATATTCAGCACCAGGAGCGATTGAAAAACCTATACTTTTCGATCTCACAGGTGATGGAAAATTAGAGATTCTAATATCCAATCGTGGTGAAGACGAAGTTTGGATCCTGGATTATATGGGAAATCAGCTTAACACACTGCCCTTGATAGCAACAGAAATGTCTTTTGGAGATCCCAATCAGGATGGAATCATGGATCTGGGATTTCGAGCCCAGGGTGGATATCACCTGATAGAAACCAGCACTTTCACTGATCTACCAGGATTCCCCATCAACCTTAGTGGAACACCCTGGGAGAATTGGGCTTTCAGACGAGCGAACTTCGTAGATCTAACCGGTAATGTTCAGCAGGAGCTTCTCTTTGGTTCTTCATACAGTAGTTTTGTTCCCGATGGACAAATGATGGCGTTTGATCTGAATGGATCCATGATCCAGGATTTTCCAATCGGCCCGCTCTACCATAGATCTACTGGTGGGGCGTTCTCAACGATCAACGATCTTGATGGAGATGGGGATGTTGAGTTTTGTATTGGATCTGACAATTCGGAGTATATCATCCCACGGGGATCCACGGTCTATTGCTGGGATTCTCCGCAACCCTACAATCTGGATAACATAGACTGGGCGATGGAAGGGTTTGACATGCGGCATACGGGCCGGTGGAGAAAGCTCTACCACATTGACAGAACCAACAGCCATCTTGCCTTCCCGGACTGTTCCTCCAATCCCTGCGTCCTCTCTGCTGACGGATCTTTGCATGATGTGGTTATCACCGCAACCCGCCAGGCCGATGGCACGCATCCATCAGGACAGGATGTACGGTATTCCAGGACTCCGGGTTGCGGTGAATATGTGGGTCCCGTTCTGGATAACGGCGACGGCACTTACACCAGACAATTACAGGCACCTTCGTCCGATTGCACAACTGGCCTGCATGCCTGGGTGAACGAATTTAAACTGGATGAAAGCGTTACGATCCACTTTGTTGACTGCACTGCGGATCTAGGGGACGTAAACCTTAACGGTTCGATATCATCTCTTGATGCCGTACTGATTCTGCAAAAGGTCGTCGGAATGATTTCGTTTAATGACGATGAGTATTGTCGGGCGGATGTGAATGAGAATGGGACTATCACCAGTTTAGACGCTGCTTATGTATTGATGTGCACAGCGGGCAATTGCACCAGTCTTCCAACGATTAACTTCCAGGCGGCTTGCCAGAATCACGGGAACTGTATATGAATTTGTTTTTTGCAAAGGTTGTTATGATTTATTTTTCACATCACTGACGTTGTCAGAAAAGAAACGATGGAAAGCGCTATTAAGGAGTTCACCCGGAACGACTGATTTCTGCTCGATGAGAGGACAAATATCAAAGGGCCAGGAAATAGTCCCCGGCCCCTCGTCATTTATCCCTGATCGCTCCTATTACCAGGAGCCCGACCGGTTGAGTTTCACTTGATTTATCAGATGCAGTACCAGAATCTTCATCCGAAACAAGATAGAGCGTGGACGCCACCAGGGTAAGCATCAGCACCTCCGTGTCCCCGAAGTTCCATTCAAACAACCCGGCCAGGGTAATTCCGACCAGAGAGGCAATCGAGGCCAGTCCTCCCCAGGTTCTGCGGCGGCGCCACCCCAGGAAAATGACTGTCCCCAGAAAAAATCCATAGGGCAGCAGTCCAGCAAGTCCACGTTCGGCAGCAATCTGAATCACGTTATTGTGGAGATGGGGGATTCTGAGCCGGGTAGACCACGGTTCCCGATAAAAAGGATAGACCTTTCGTGCCATATCCGGCCCTACACCTGTGAGCGGATGGTCCAGGAACATTCTTGTTCCTGCCACCATCATGGCCAGCCGATCATTGTTGGAGGGGTCGCTGAGATCGAAGAGGGATCGGACCCGGTCCCGGTGAGGGCCGGGAAGAAACAGGACCACGATAAATAGGATCAATATCACCAGGGCGGCTTTACGCCTCATGGAAACCACGATCACCAGAAATCCCGCAGCCAGTCCCACCCATGCGTTCCGTGTCAGGGAAAGGATAACGGCGACGATGGGAAGGATGATCCCGGCCATCGCTGCCCAGCGCAGGATTCGATCCTTTTCTTTCAAGGCAGTCACGGTATTGATCAGAATCAGGATCACGAGAAGACCCGCAAAGGTCATATAGTGAGAAAGAGGTCCCCGGATTCTCCAGAAGGGCTGGCCCGGAACGACAAAGGCATACTGCAGAAAACCCCAGGCAGCCAGAGCAATCCCCATGAAGACAAAGACCCACATCAGGGCGCGCTGTCCCATTTCACGGGCGTATATGGCTGAGAGAGGAAATACAAGGAAATTGAGAAGATCTTTGCTGGCATGGAGGGACTCGATGGGATGAGCGCTTGTCGCAATCGAGGCAACCGAGGCCATGACATAGGCAATCAGTGCCACGAAAGGAGGATCCATTTTCCAGGATCGGCGAACCGCAAGGGTACAGAAAAGCAAGATTCCCCAGGTGATATTCGCCAGAGCAATGAGGGGAATCGAAAGAATAGCCGCCAGAAAGAGCGGATTCACGGAGTTTCGGGGGGCAGCTCCACTGCGTCTTCGATGAGAAGAACGGGGATATCGGAAACCACAGGGTATACCTTACGGCACCGGGAGCATCGAAGTCCCTGTTCCACGACAGGTTCCTCATCACGAAACCTGGGGCGGTACCGTTCGATCAGCTGCTGACAGAGGGATTCGGGAAGCGGTAGAAGTTCCAGTCCCACCTTGCAGGCCGGGCAGGCCAGAATTTCCAGAAAATCCGCGTCGAGGCTCATTCCTACCTCCTTATATCTTTCCTATGGTAGCATATTTCCCTATGGTTTCGAGGATTGTGCATCTCGTTTCAGGGAAGCGTTTTACGGGAGCGGCATCGGTAGCCCTGTCGTGGCATGAGGCCCTTCGCCACAGAGGGTTGGAGAGCCGGTTTCTCTACATGGGAGGCTACACACTGGAAGAAAAACTCCGGGGCAGACAGGACTGCATTCCCTACCCCGGCTATCATTCCATATCCCGCTTTGTAACCCGTGAAACGAAAAATGCTCTGGTCTTCGCGCATATTTCCCAGGACCACTGGTTCCTCTCTCTCCTTGCCCGCAAGTCCGCAAAGCGAATCCTGGTTTTCCACCGTCCTGCGGCTGTCAAAACCGATTGGATCCATCGCAGGATATATCAGAGATGTGACGCCGCGATTCCGGCTTTTCCAGGGACAGTGAACCTTTCCTGCCTTCCGGTTCTGCCCTGGATTCCCCCCGCCGTGAACACCGACATTTTCACCCCGGGAACCCAGCCTCATGATCCACCGGTGTTGGGCACAATCGGGAAACTGACCCGTGATCGGCATCATGAACGATTCATCTACCTTCTGGATAACCTGCAGCGCCGAGGTGTCCCTTTTCGTGCAAAGGTAATTGGAAAAGGCCCTCACCTTTCCTTCCTCATGGAAGAGACGAATCGGTGCGGTCTTGACCCGGTGTGTTCCTTTGTGGGGTACCACGAAGATGATGCCCTTGCAAAAGAACTGGGCACATGTGACCTCTTCATCTGGTGCATGCCCGGATCACAGGGATCTCATCGGGCTCTGCCTGAAGCCATGCTCTGTGGATGCGCCGCAGCGGCCTTTCCCATGGAAGGGCTTGAACCGTGGATTGAGGATGGAAAAACCGGGCTCCGGCTGAGCTCCCATATGGAAGAAGCGGCTGATAAGCTCATTCCGTGGCTGCAGAATCGTGAAAGTCTGAGGATCCTGGCCGAACAGGGTCGTAGTCGGGTCCTGGAGAGGACGAGCTACGATTCGATCGCCGATCGGATAGAAGAGATCCTCTCCAAAATCGAGACATAGTAGGACTGCGGAATCCTCAACCCACCCCGGCCCAGTCCCGGAAGGATACCCGGTTTAAGACGACCATGGAAATCACTCCCGCCGCATGGAAGGAGACCGTGTCGCCTGGCAGCCGAATCAACCCATTTCACAAAATCTTCTGAATATTCACTGTACCGGGTTTCGACAGCATCGAGACCCTGCCCGACGGCATAGGCTAAAAAGGATTCGAGCTGATCCTCGGATAATCCCAGAAAGTTTGGGTGGCAGAGGACACTCACACCCCCGTCTTTTCGAATCAGCTGAATGGCCTCGGCAAATCCAAGTCGTTTCCGATTCACGTAAGCAGGTTTCCCGGTATTGAGGTATCGTTCAAAGGCAAGATCAAGGTTCTTCACATGCCCGGCCCGAACGAGGGCTGCAGCGATGTGGGCTCTTCCTGCAATCGGTCGGGACAGAATCCACTCCCGATCCCGACTACCGATCGGAACGCCAAGATCAGAGAGCGCATGGATGATTTTTCGATTCCGTGCATTCCTGCTCTGTGCAAGTCGGTCCAGAGTCAGGGCCACATGCCCGTTCAACGGAATCCCCAGGCCAATCAGGTGGATCGAGCGGGGAATTCGGGAATCATTCGTGGAAAGTTCTACTCCGGGTAGAATCTCCGGATTGGAAAAGGAATTCATTCTTCCCGACCAGGAAGCCCAGCCGTCGAGGGTATCGTGATCGGTGATGGCAATGGCAAAAAGACCCGCGGCCGCGGCAAGTCGATGAAGCTCGGTAAGATTGAGGGATCCATCGGAAGCTGAGGTGTGACAGTGCAGATCTACGTAGAAATTCATGGCAGACTACTATAACAAAAAAAGGGAGAGGCCAGTGGCCTCTCCCTTTGACTCACAAAGAAAGGATCTTCAGGGTGTCACAAAGATCGCGTCACCGCTGAGGTTATCCACAACGGACAGATAGGGAAGAACCTGTCCCTGACCGCTCACCACGGTAAATCGGATGTACCCGTTGTTCAAAAGCTCATCCCCGTAGATGATCCGGACGATCTCGTTAAACTGCCTGTTTTCATGGATCCCCATTCCGAATCCATACGAACCAAGGTACGTGCCATCGTGATCGAAGAGTTCGATCAGGATCACGGCGTCTCCCAGTCCGATCTCGGAGAACCCGAGGTTGGAACGGAAATCTTCATTCTGGGTGAGATGGATCAGGTAACCCATCGTCCCGGATTTAAAGCTCTCATCGGCCATCGTGGGCATTACACCCTGTCCATAGGAACCGACATCAGCCGTCGTATAGGTGCGGCTCATGGCCACTACGCCAGAGGGTGAGGTCAGGGTCAGGACACCATAGGTATCCCCGACCAGCGTAAAGAGCTGCTGGAGAAAGTTCTCCGACATGTACACCTTCTTGCTTTCCAGGCTGATATTGGCTGCAAGGGATGTGGCTCCCGTTGTGTAGGTTACGGTAACATCCTGGGCCGTATCTGCCGGATTGAAGATCCGAAGTTCCGTTCTCCAGCTGGTGTCGTTAGCACCCGCGGCCTTGGCGGCAACGGGGACGATCAGCTTTTTCATGTCTTCTGCATCGAAGATCTGGGCCGGGATATACACTGCATCGCCGGAATCCTGATCGATCATCGAAGCGTAGGCCAGTATGGCACCCGCACCTGTCACGGTAACTTCCGCGCGGGCAACGGGAACTTCATCCGTGATTCCCAGGTCGTTAAAGATGTCGACCTGGAAATGTCCCATGGGATAGAGAGGATAGGCTCCCGATCCCAGGTAATTATTCTGGTCATCGTAGAGTGTCACGTTGGCCGTAGCTGCCTGCCCGGTAACTTCGACGAAGCCGACGTTGGTGCGTCTCGTCTCCGTGGAGGAGAGCATCACGAGGTGGGCCGAATCGGCCTGTCTCGCCTTGGCATGCTGCGCGCGGGCAGGTGACGGCATATTCAATGCCATCGATTTGCTCACGGCGGGGATAAACTGCCCGTAGCTCCCCGTGTCGGAGGTGGTATAGGTCCTCGTTGTGACGTAGACCGGATCGTCCGAAGTGACGTGGAGAGCACCCGCCATGTTCGAGACACCGAACATGTTGGTCAGCATGTTGTCCATCATCATCTCTTCATGGGTTGGAATGGTCCCGTTGTAGACATAGGGGCTGGTCATGCCATCCGTATCGGAGGGGATGAAGGTAATCGAATAGGCGATCGTATGGTCCATGGGGTTCAGCATCCGGATATCCGTCTGCCAGTGTGTTCCCCGTGAACCCGAGGTTTCCGCCGCGGCTGCCACAAAGACATCGGTGGCTCCCGTTGGAGCCGCACCGCCGGATGTCGTGAAGTTCCACCTCGGACCGTTCTTGAAGGAGCAGTCGTTAAAGGCGGACACAATCCAGTAATAGGTTGTTCCTGCTTCAAGGTCTGTGAGGGTATAGGTCGTATCCGTAGTGGTCCCCACATACGCCACACCCATGGGAGTGGTGCCGACGTAGACTTCATAGTAGGTCGCGTTGGCCGCCGGTTCCCAGACGAGGGTGACGGGAGGTTCGACACCCTCGGCACCGTCTTCCGGGCTCACATTGGTGAACTGATCGACAGGGGTGCAGGGGGCCCCGGCACAGACGTTGCAGGTTCCGCCGCCGCCACCGCCCGCATCGGCGTCCACGAGAACACTGTCGACTTCCCAGTTCCATCCCCAACCAGTACTGGCATATCGGAACCGAATCAGGATCGTGTTCCCGACATATGGAGTAAGGTCGACGTGAACCAGGTGTCCTGACGCATCATCAGTTGTTTCATAAACCAGATTCGTCCAGGTCGTTCCTCCATCTGTGGAAATGTCAGTCCAGGCATCACCAAGACCTGCCATATCCTGGAAAAAGCAGTTGTATTCAAGGTACCCGGTTGTTGCGGCGGTTAGATCGATCGATGGGGTAACCAGCTCTGTATCCATCGTGGTGCCGTTACCGCAATCATCGGAATTAGCATCGGCCGCCTCCCCCGTGCCTCCCGTTTCGTTTCCACCGCTGAGGTATCCACCCGTGTTTGCGGTCGTATCCCACACGCAATCGCCACCGAGGTTGTTATTCTGCCATCCGGCCGGGGGCCAGGTTTCGAATTCCTCGGAGAGGAGGATGACCTGGCGCTTCTTGGCACCCGTGGGTACATTGAAGGAATCGGTCCAGCTGCCTTCGGTGGCCGTAATTGTCAGGTCGAGCACAATCACATCCCCGCAGGTGAAGGTTTCATCTACCATCACCATATATTCACTGTTGGACTGTGCCGTTCCGCCGGAAGCGGGGATGTCGGGATAGGTGGAGGTGTTCATCATCACTGTGGCTCCCGGGGTCGCCGTGGACATCACGGCGGAGACACCCGTGGCGTCGCCGGGGCCGTTGTTGATCAGGGTAACCGTCAGGTAGAGATACTCTCCAGGATCGGCCACACCGTCGTTGTTTCCGATACCGCCGAAGATGCAGACATCCCGAAGTGCGGCATCGTTGTAGGCCAGGATCGGTGGCAGACAGGACACGGTGAGCGTTCCGTCCACCTCCGTCATCGCCACGTCGTTCACGAGAGAGTTCTGGAGATCGAGGTTGGTAACCGTTCCGTCGGGCGTGGCAAAGCTGATCAGGAGATCAACCGTCGCGATCGTTCCCCCTCCCGCACCCAGGGCGGTACCGGAGGCCGCAGCCACGGAGATATGGTCGGCATAGACGTTGGACATCACCGTAAAGCCGCTGGCAATTCCGGCCGGAGCCGCACTGACACCGGTAATGTAGGTCGGATCGAAATAGAGGTCAAACTGGAAAGCCAGCATCCCGTCACCCTCATCCAGGGTGATGGGAACACTGACCGTGGTTCCGCACGATCCCGCTGAATTCACCACGGTCAGGGTTGTTGGACCGACTGGAGCCGCGATCGTGGTAAAAGACCACTCCGGGGTGATTGCATCCGGAGGACAGCCGTTTGTCGCCACGACAGTCCAGTAATAGGTCGTTGAATTGGCCAGAGGACCTGGATCGTAGGTTGTTCCAGCCACGGTGCCTACCATGGGTGGTGGACTGACCGTTCCGAAGTAGACGTCGTAGCCTGTCGCAGCCGCAGAGGCACCCCAGCTGAGCGTTGTCGTGGTCGGCTGGTCAATGGCCCCATTGGCAGGAGCCGTCAGCGTGAAGGCCCCCGGAGGCGTACACGGAGCGATCGTTGTAAAGGACCACTCAGCCGTGTTTGCATCGGGTGCGCAGCCGTTGGTGGCCACGACGGTCCAGTAATAGGTCGTGGAGTTGGCCAGAGGACCGGGATCGTAGGTCGTTCCAGCCACGGTGCCCACCATGGGCGGCGGGCTGACGGTTCCAAAGTAGACATTGTAGTTCGTTGCACCCGTAGAGGCATTCCAGCTCAGGGTTGTTGTCGTGGCCTGATCGATCGCACCGTTGGCGGGAGAAGCCAGCGTAAAGGCTGCAGGAGGCGTACAGGCAACGCAGTCAATGCAGACCGGGGTCGCAGAAGTGACCGTCACCATGACGTCGTCAACCTCTGCGTAGTAGTCCCATGAAGTCGTGTAATAGTGAAACCGGATAAGAACCGTATTCGAAACGTAGGGCGTGAGATCGAGACTCACGAGTTCTCCCGGCCCATATGCTGAATGATCGGCAGTCCAGGTCAGAAGGTTAGTCCACGAAATGCCTCCGTTGGTAGATATATCCACCTCAAAGGCATCGTTCGCACTGAAATCGTTATAGGCGGCTTGAAAATCGAGGGAAGCCGCCGTAGCTGTCGTGAGATCCAGCGCGGGCGTTCTGAGCTCGGTATCCATCGTCGTGCCATTGCCGCAATCATCACTATCAGCATCCGCACACAATCCGCTCCCACCTGTATAGTTGGTTCGGCCGGTATTGGTATTGCTGTCCCACACACAGTCGCCACCGTTATTCACAATCGTCCATCCCGCCGGGGGCCAGGACTCGAACGCCTCGTCGAGGATCACGGCGGTTGTGGAGCCGACCTCGACCTGGAAGGTCACGGTGTTGGTGTAGGCTCCCGCGTTTGCCGTCACATCGAGGCTGAAATCGATCATCGTACCGCACGCTACTGTTCCCGCAATGTCGAAGACAAAGGCTGTTGAAGAGGCGCCTGTACCCCCACCTGAAGCCAGGTCGGGGAAGTTTGCATTCGGAGTCGTCACGGAGATTCCGGGAGTAATGGAGGAGAGCGTTCCGGCCACACCCGTGGCATTGGCAGCACCGTTGTTGATCAGGGTGACCGTCAGGTCGATCGTCTCTCCCGGATCAGCGGAACCGTTATTGTCGCCCGCACCCCCGAGGGAGCAGGTGTCCGTGAACGACTGGCTGTCGTACTGCACGTCGGGTGCCGCCGCCGCGATGGTTGTAAAGGACCATTCAGGCCCCGTCACGGCCGCGCAGTCGTTTGCAGAGCTGTAGGCGACGACATACCAGTGATAGGTGATTCCATTTGTCAAATCACCAGGAGGGTCGTAGGTACTTGCAGAAACCGTTCCGACAAACAGCGGCGGACTGAAGGAAGATAAATAGACATCCCAGGTATCCGCATTGGGAGTATCCTGCCAGTCCAGGACTGCGGTCACCGCCACATTGGTCGCTGTGTCCGCGGGAGATGTATTTGTTACGGCTCCAATGGGAAGGTTCCCCGGACATGTAACTGTGAGAGTTCCAGGAACGGTTGAAGGCGTTACATCGGTTTCACCCGCGTTCGTGGAATAGAGCTGCCCGGTAGGATCGAGGAAGGAGAGGTTCGTGCTGCTTCCATCGCATGCCGTTGCGATTGCGGTAAATGGAATCAGAACCAGATTTTCATCCGTACCCACTGCAACGGGAGCTCCCGCCGCGGCAATGGGAACGTAGGTTCCAAATCCGTCCGTCAACGGAGCAGATGGACCGAACGCCCACGCGGCAAACAGGGCTCCAGGTGTTGGGATGCCCGGAGTGACCAGGGTCGGATCGTAGTAGAGCTTGAACTGAAAGGCGATCAGGTTGTCCGAGACATCGATCGTTACGGGCACGGATACTGCCCCGCCCCCACAGGTTGGAGACGGAGCGGGTTGTACCGTAAAGGAACGCACGGCCCTGGTCTGAGGTGTACCCAGCATCATCTGGGTATCGGCCCAGACGAGGCCGGTGGCACAAAGTAACGCGAAAAACGTAAAAAGAAGCCGTTTTATCATAGATTTCCCCCGGACGTGTGCTGCAGAGGCGTTTGGAGATCGAGCTCCATGGTTCTGGATTCCTGTGGACGGTCATTGATCAGGACTCGATCCAGATTGAAATTCGTGGATTTCAGGGACCCGTCCTTCACCTTGAAAATCAGGGTACAGAGTACCCCCTCGGATGCCGGAAAGGGTTCCGCCGAGGCAAAGGCGCCCCGGAGGGTTCCCCGGACTTCATGGACGGCATGCATGGCGTCCACTGTGAGGGGTCCCTTCTCCAATCGAACAAACTCGAGGGCCCGGGGATCGAACTTGACCTGAAACTCCGCCGCGGTGGGTGCTTCCGGGAAGGCCATCCTGACAGTCAGGACTACCTGGTTCCCGGGAAGGACCTTCGCAGGAGCCAGATCAATCCCGCCTGCGGCCCAGAGACCCGCCGCAACAGCCAGGGTGAGTAATGTAATCAGTGTGCGCTTCATGGTTTCCTCCTTCCCGACTATGGGAGACAGTTCCCATGGGCGTTGCAGGAAGGCTCAAACCCGGCAGGAAGGCCGGGACAGTTCCCCGCAACACACATGAGGATATAGGCCGCATCAAGAGAGGTCACGGCGGCATTCTGGTTAACGTTGGCCCGACAGTACTCCTCGGGTGTAAAGGTAATCATGCCCACGACCTCCTGGAGGACCAGGGAGGCGTCAAGGGCGGTGACCTGGGAATTGAGGTTCACATCACCGAGGTCGGCATCACATCCACCGGCAACACAGGTCGTGCAGGTAGCACTGCCCCCTGTTGCGGTAACTTCAACACCATCCACCATCCATCCCCATGCCCAGCCTGTACACACGTAACGGAAACGAATCAGGACGTTGTTTCCCACATAGGGTGTCAGGTCGATGTTAACCAGGTGTCCTCCTCCATCGTCGGTCGTTTCAGATCGGAGGTTGGTCCAGGAGGATCCACCATTGGTTGAAATATCGGTATAGGCATCTCCGTCACCGGCATAGTCTTCAAAGCGACAGTTATACTGCAGGGTTGCCCCGGTAACGGAAGTGAGATCAATGGATGGCGTGATTAACGCCGTATTCATGGCGCTTCCACAATCATCGGAGTTGGCATCGGCTGCCTCTCCGGTGCCTCCGGTCGTATTCCCCAGACCAGAGTACCCTCCGGTATTGGCCGTGGTATCCCACGCACCACATCCACCATTGTTGATATTCTGCCAGCCGGCCGGAGGCCAGGTCTCGAACTGTTCATAGAGGAGCTGACCTCCTCCCGCCATTCCCGTCGTCTGCTGGAATGTATCGGTCCAGCTTCCCTCGTTGGTGGTGATATCGATCTGGAAATTGATCGGATCGCCGCAGGGAAAGGCCTGATCGATCGTCACTTCATACAGGACCGTATTGGTCCCCGTGGCTCCCACACCCAGATCCGGATAGGGCGAAGTGTCCACATTGACCGTGATCCCCGGAGTGGCGGAAGAGAGGACCGCGCTGACGCCCGTGACGGGATCGGTACCGCTGTTGGCGAGAGTCACGGTCAGGTAGAGGTTTTCACCGGGATCGGCAAACCCGTCTCCGTCCCCAGGACCACCGCCGGTGCAATCATCGGTGAAAGAGTGACTATCATACGAAGCTTCAGGACCACACGCCATGGGCGGATATTCGATCGTGAGGGACCAGGACTGGATCGTTCCCGTGTCGCCGCCTGCATCGTCCGCCACAAAGAGATCCCAGTCACCGAGTGCGGAAATCCCATCCACCTGGCTCAGTGGGGCTTCGGGAATGAACGATCCTGTGAAGGGCGCCGTTCCGGCTGTAATGGCCGTGGCCGCTTCGTCATCAAAGACCGTGTTCGTGTAGTTGTCTCCGCTGCTTCCATTATCGGTGGAGAGTTCCACCTGGGTACCGTTGGGGGCAACGAGGTAGATATCCAGGTCGCTGTCCCAGGTGTGGGTGATCGTAAGGGTCACGTTGACATCCACAACCGTACCGGCATCCGGAACGCTGATCGTGGAGGTTACGCCCGTCGGGTTAGAGTCGGGGATGCTGAGCGGTGTATCGGTCGAGTTGTAGATCGCTGTACTCAGGGTTCCCGCAGTGAAGGTGTAGTAGGTTCCGCTGTTGTCGTCCGAGGCAGAAATCCCATAGGTATCTACTGACGTTACGGAGAAATAGTAGTCCGTGCAGACCAGCAAACCGGGAATCGTGACAGAGTGGCTGGATACCAGAGTCGGATCCGAAGCCGTCGAAGCAGGAGGCATCGATGGATCGTAGGTAACCAGAGAGTCGGCATCCCGGTTGGTCGTCCATGTAACCGTGACTGAATTGCCGTTCACAACTGCCTGGACATTGGAAATTGTCAGAGGTGTGCAGAAGGCCGAGGCCGTATCGGTAACGACAGCAGGATTCCCCGATCCGTCATCGGCATCATTGTAGGTTCCTGTAATCGTGTCTCCATCGGTGAGCGACAGGAGACCATCGGCAGCAGGAGCACCCGCAGTGGTAGCGATCGAACCCAGGAAGACAGAAGAGGAAGTTGACTGTTCGGTGAGGGTAACCGTTTCACCACCCGCCTCCGTTGTGGAGGAGAGGGTGACATTTACCGTTTCCTGGACACCGGGATTGGTGTTGAGATCCATGTCCATTACCGTGACCGCAATCGTATCTCCGCTGCAGGTGTAGACGTCACGGTCCAGCATGATCATTCCAGCATGGCAGTTGACAGGGACCGACACAATCACATCGTCCACGTACCATCCGTCACGATTGACAATATCGTCTGCCACGAGATGAAAACGGAACTGGACCGCCGGGTTTCCTGCATAGGCGGAAAGGTCGATGGCAACCTGGGTCCATGCTGCAAGCGTTCCCGAGTAGGTAGCCACCGCAGTCCAGGATGTCCCTCCATTGGTGGTGACTTCCACATACCCGTAGTCATATCCGCTTTCGATGTCGTAGTGGTGCCAGAAGGAGAGGAGGGCGGTGCTGTATGCGGAGAAGTTAAAGACGGGGGACGTGAGGGAGACGTCGGCATAGGCGGTGTAATTACCCCCCGGAGAGTCAGTCCAGGAATGGCTGGCGGAGTGGCTGTCCGTGTCAATGATGGCCCACGGAGAATCCGCCGTCCATCCGGCGTTTCCGGACTCCACATCGTCCATGAAGAAGTCGAACATCCCAAGGGTTTCAAAGGTGTAGTACGCCCCGGAGTTATTGTCCGTAACGGTGTTCTGGGCGGCATCCGTCGAAGAGACCTCGACGAAATATGTCGTGCAGGAGAGGAGATTGGTCAGGAGAATCGAATGGTTGAGAACTAGGGCCGGCGAGCTGGCCGTATTCCCGAGCCCGGGTGTATCCCCGTAGTTCACAAGGCTCGTGGCGGGTTCGTTCGTATCCCAGGTCACGATCGCCGAGTTGTGGGTAATCGAAATAATCTGGACGTTGGAGATGATGGGACCCACGCAGTCGGCCACGGCTGTATCGGTAACGATTGCGGGAGCGCGAAGGGTCTGTGTACTGGATCCACTATCCGCGTCGTTGTAGGTCGCCGTGATCGTATCTCCGTTGGTTACCGAGAGGAGTCCGTCAGAAGCCGGGGCAACAGAAGTGGTGTTGATCATACCGGTAAAGACACCGCTGCTGGTTCCCACCTCGTTTAAGGTTAAAGTTTCTCCTGCAGGTTCGGTTGTGGAGGAGACCAGGACGTCCTGGGTGCCGGCGCCTTGAAGATCGGCGTCACTGACGGTGACCTCGATGGTGTCGGAACAGTTATAGATTTCCCGGTCCATCTGGATGATACCGGCCGAAGTCTGATTCGTCGCGTTATAGATATAGAGGGCGTAGTCCTGATCCGTCAGGTTGGCGTCTCCCGGGATCGCATCGCCGCCGAGGTTGGTGGCAATCACCCGGAGGGTGAAGGTCGCCACGACACCGGCGGGGAAATAGACACCCTCAACGTTATTGATCGTGTCTGGCGTACCCGTATTGGGAACGGACACGCCGTTCGTGAAATTGTTACCGAGGTAGACATCCGCTCCCACCGTGACCTCGAGGTCCAGATCGTTCACCAGACCGCCGGAGGGCGTCGCATTGGGATCCCCCGGAGCATCAGAATAGACCAACATGACCCGGACGGGTAGCGATGGATCGACCACGGAGAAGATAGGTTCAGGGGAGTGAGTTTGTCCCGAAGTTGTAAAAGTATATCCCTGGTCGAAATAGTATTTGAATGCGGAATCGAAGGCACGTCCCAGGTTAACCCGTCCCCATCCCTGGCGCATGTTGGGAAAGTTCAGCGTCGAACTCCCGTTGCCATCTGCGCCGCCGACCATATCATCGGCCGAACCCAGCATGACAGCCTTGTTCATGGCCGGGGAGGGCGGAGTTCCCATCTCATTGTCGTAATACTGGTAAATCAGGGCCGCTGCACCCGCCATCGACGGGCAGGAATGAGAGGTTCCCGAGGACCACGTGTAGAAGGTCTGACCGGAAGGCCAGTACCGATCGTCCGCTGTTCCCGATGCCCCGCAAACACTGGCACCGGTAAAACCGGAATACTGGGAAGCCGCACCCTGGATATGGTTTCCGGGGGCCATGGCATCGGGCTTGATGCGGCCGTCTTCGCAGGGCCCGGGAGACGTGAAGTCGGTAATGTCGTTCAGGCTGTCCGCGTTGGAATCACCGCAGCCATCCGCGATCCCATGGTCCCGTACGTTCTCGCTGGCTCCGGAGGTGATAACGTTCTTGGCTGTACCGGGGGCCCCGGTCATCCCATCTGTGGGACCATCGTTTCCAGCGGAGAAAACAACCGTATAGGCATAAAGTCCGTTGCCGGAGTTGCCATCGGCATCCCGGACGGCCAGGTCGTATTGCTGGGCGTCTATATTGTATCCGCCGTAGGTTGACGCACCCCAGGAGTTAGAGGTAATGACGGCGCCATTGGAAGCGGCTGGTGCCGTAATTTCGAACATGTCCGCCATTCCGCACCAACCACTCGACCCGAAAATCTTTGTCTGACCGCCTCGGGCTGTGGGGGCCATACCCATACCGTAGTAATAATTATTGCCGTCAAGAGCCCCGGTTCCCTTGCCGTCACCCAGTACGATGGACTGGTTGATGGTTCCGTGCCCATCCATCCCGAAGTTTCCTTCACTGCAGAGGTCAACCTGGTAAATCACCCGGCAAGAGGTTCCCAGGGCATCGTCAAAGTCGGGATGGTGGTTTCCCACCGTCGTGTCTCCGGTGTCCCAGCCGTCGTCAGCAACATCGACAATGACGGAGCTGACATCGCTCAAACCGACCGTGGAAAGCCAGGCTTCATAGCCCGGTCCATCGGGAAGAGTTCCGGTGTAGTTCCCGGCAAGGATCTGGTCCTGGATTTCGTCATGCATCTCTCTTGGGAAGATAGGTTCGATCCAGATGACGTAAGGAAGCTTGACCACACGTTCCACCATTTCCATCCGGCCGTGGGCTGTAAGATAGACGAAGGGGGAAGTGGTTACCCTGGGGGTTGTAAAGGTTACCCCTAGGCTGGTCAGATCCTGGAGAGTCTTTGAAAGTTTATTATTGTTAAGAAGGAGAATCGCTGCATCGCCTTCCTTGACATCCTTGTTCTTTCGAATATGCGATGAAACCTTGAATTCTCCTGAATAGTAACCGGCCCAGTCGACGGCTGGTATCGTCCCGAAGTTTACCGGCTTTCCTTCAGGGACCTCAACCAGGAGGGCAAAGTTGGGAATATACTGAACTATTTTTGCAACTCCTCTGGCCTTCAGGGCGGTCACCCATTCCGCTTTGATGGGCCCCTGAAAGTGGACCACGTAGAGCCCTGCCTGAGTTGCCTCAAGGATGGGAGCTCTGGAACCGATGGAGATATTGGGGGTCAATCGGATCACGTCCCAATCCTGCAAGGGCATAACCGTAGCCTGTTTCAGAAGCTGTGGGGAATTTAGCTTTCCCGTTGAATCTTCGACCAGTAAGAATGCGCCATAATCATCGATAACATTTAGCCCGAAGGTTTGAGCAATCTTTCCCTTCATGGATGAATCAAAGGGTCGTACGATGGCTCTTTCTGCGGGTACGGCCAGGGCGGTTACCGCCACCAGCAGCGCCCACAGCACCAGGGCTGCGCCTAATTTTTTCATAATTTCTCCTCCCTCGATGGGTTCACTGTCCACTATTATTTAGGAGGCGGGCCCTGTTGTCAAGGAGAAGATTCCGCTTGCCGACCCAATGCTCACTGTGGTACAAGAGATTATGCCAAAAAGAAAGCGACGTCCCGCGGATTTCTTCATGGCCTTTCTGGGAATCATGCTTTTAATCCTGTTTGTATTTGTAATCCTCATGGTGCTGGGGGTTGGCAAATAGCCAGACAAATTCCTTTTCGTACCTTCATGGAAGAGGCCCTCTATTCCCGTGAATCCGGGTATTACAGAAAGAAGCGGCACCCGGCCCAGGAGGAAGGTGACTATGTGACCGGAGCTTCCTTTCACCCGGCCCTGGCTTCCTGTGTGGCGGCATGCATACAGGAAAACCTTCCCCGATGGGAAGATCCGCGCTTCGTTGACATCGGCTGCGGTTCCGGTCAATTACTGGCAAACCTGTTACCCTGTCTTCCGAAAGAGTGGACTGCCGTGGCCATCGATCTTCACGATCCCGAATATCTTCCCGTCGGAGTAAAACATCTTCGAGATCTCAATGAGCTGCAGGAGATGCGGGGAGTGTTTTTTGCCTACGAGTTCTTTGACGCCCTGCCCTGTGATGTCCTGACCTTTCGACAGGGAGCCTGGCATGAGCTTGTGGTCGAGGAGACCGCAGAAGGTGCGAAATGGGCTGAGGGAGGCCCTGCGACGCATATTGCTCTGGAATTCCTGGAGCGATTCAGGGTCGGCGGCAGGGAAGGACAGATAGTGGAGGTATGTACAAGGGCGGAAACGATCTATGAGACCCTCGCGCGGAAACTTACATCAGGGCTCTTTCTGACCTTTGATTATGGGAAAAAGGCTCAAATCCTCTATAACCCGCAGGTGTTTCCATCCGGGACCTTGATGGCCTACCGTTCGCATCATATGGACCGAAACGTCCTGAATTCAAAGGGAGAACAGGACATCACCTATGCCGTGAATTTCACAGCCCTGGAAGAAGCGGGCGAAAGAGCCGGACTGAAGACGTTGTCCTTTACCACACTGGGCGAATTCCTGGTTCGGTTTGGGATCCAACAGGTGTATGATAATTTAACGAATCGAGAAGATCAGGCCAGGGTCCGGTCCATGATTTATGGTCCCATGGGCCAGGACATCCGGGTCCTGATTCAGATTCGTTAGACAGGACACGGGTTTGAACATTTCGCGGACTCGTGCGTACTAGGTTCCTGGGAGGTCTACATGAATAGTTTATCTGCCATTTTCAATGTAATCATTTCACCCAAACAGGCGTTCGCCGCACTGAAAGAACGGCCCTATATCCTTGTCATCATGGTACTGACGGCCCTGATCACCGGAGTTGTGACCTTCGCGATCATGTCCCACCTGGACCCAGTAACGGTCCGCACGGAGATTCGGGAACAGATCCAGGAGTTCAAATCCAAAATTGAGAGTCAGACCGGACAATCGTTAACGGACGAGAAGATCGATGAGATGGTGGACAAACGTGCCGAGGGCATGAGTAAATGGACGGTGATCTCCAGCTTTGTCGCACCTGTCACGTCTGTCATCATGTATCTGATCCTTGCTCTCATCTTCTTCCTTCTCTTCAAGCTTCTCGATACCGAGCTGAGTTATAAACAGTCCTTCTCCCTGATCCTGCACTGTTACATCCCCCACCTGATCAAGGCAATCCTTGCGGTTGTGATTGCCATGGTCAAGGGCAGTTACGGCATGATGGAGCTTCAGAATTTGGTTGCCTCCAACCCGGGCGCGCTGGTAGATCCCAAAACCCAGAAAGTCCTCCACACCCTCCTGACCTCCCTTGACCTCTTTAACGTCTGGGTGGTTGTCCTTATGATTCTCGGGTTCGGGATCGTCTCAGATAAGAAACCCTCCAGGGTCGCACCCTGGATCATCGGCCTCTGGATCCTCTGGATCGTTGTGAAGGTAGGCGCCACTGCTGTTCTTGGATCGGTGTTTGGTTCATGAAAAAAGTACTCATCATCCTGGCCGTTGTCGCGGTTATTGCCCTGATGATCTTTTTCAGTGTGAAGGGAAAGGGATCCAAGGGGAAAGAAGTCTACACGGAAGATGCAGCGCTTCGTCCCATCGCCCGGGAAGTACTGGCATCGGGAGAAATCCGCCCTCGCACCTATGTTAACCTTCAGTCTGACGTTGTCGGAAAGATCATCCGGCTTCATTTCAAGGAAGGAGACTGGGTCAAGAAGGGACAGATCCTGGTGGATATCGAAAAGGAGACCCTTCTTCGACAGAGGGATCAGATGACTGCAGCCGTCAATTCCGCGAAAGCCAACCGGGAGCGTGTTGCCGCCATGGCAGACGAAGCCCACCTCAGATACAAACGAACCCGGGAACTGATGGACGAGAAAATCGTATCTCAGGAATCCCTGGACAGTGCCTGGGCCTCCCTGAGGCAGGCGGAAGCCTCCCTGACCGCCGCAGAGCAGGATATGGAACGATCTCAATTCGCACTGGATGAGCTCAACGAACAGATCAAAAAATGTACGATCCTGGCGCCGATGAATGGCCGCGTCGTCGAATTGGACATGGAAGAGGGAGAAGTGGTAGTGGCGGGAATGAATATTCCGGGTTCGGTGATCGGAGTTGTGGCCGATATGTCGGACATTCTGGCTGAGGTTGATGTGATCGAGAGTGAAATTGCTGGGTTAAAAACAGGGATGCCGGCTACCATCGTAGTTGACGCCCTCCCTGATATCACCTTCGAGGGCGAAGTGGAAGAGATTGCCCACAGTGCGTTCAAAAAGCTCGATGTGAATTACTTCAAGGTGAAGGTCCTGCTTCATAATCCCGATGAAAATCTCAGGCCGGGAATGAGTGCCCGGGCCACGATTACCCTGGAGAAGAAAGAGGACGTCCTGTCTGTTCCCATTCAGGCCGTAGTGGAACGGAAGGATGAAAAGGTCGTGTTCACTCCGGACAACGGGAAGGCTAAAAAACTCTTAGTTACTACCGGGATCAGCGATGAACACCACATTGAAATTACGGAGGGACTGGAAGAGGGAACTTCTGTAATCACCGGACCGTCCAGAATCCTCAAGGACCTGAAAGAAGGAACCGAGATCAAGATCAAGACAAAAGAAGAGAAAGAAGAAGATCAATCGACGGAAGAAAACAAAGAAGAAGGTGCTGACGTGGAGGTCAAAGTCGACTAATGGATAAGCTCATCTTCATCGAAAACGTCACCAAAGTGTATAACCCCGATACGACACCGGTTCACGCCCTCCGGGGGATCAGTTTTTCCGTGGACCCGGGAGAATATGTGGCGATCATGGGAGCCTCGGGATCGGGGAAATCGACATTGATGAATATACTTGGGTGCCTCGATATACCGACCGAAGGTCGCTACCTCCTGGCCGACCAGGAAGTGGAAACCATGGACGATGATGATCTGGCCAAGATTCGCAACCGGGAGATTGGGTTCGTCTTCCAACAATTCAACCTCCTCCCCCGCTCCACTGCACTGTACAATGTGGAGCTTCCGCTGATCTATGCCGGCGTCAGCCGCAGAGAGCGGGACGAAAGAGCCCGCGAATCCTTGAAGGCGGTAGGGCTCGAACACAGGGTGGGTCACGCTCCGAACGAACTTTCGGGTGGAGAACAGCAGAGAGTTGCCATTGCCCGGGCACTCGTAACCAATCCGGCTCTTATTCTCGCCGACGAACCTACGGGCAACCTGGACACGGCATCTTCCTCGGAGATAATGGCAATCTTTGACCGCCTGAACGGCGAGGGGAAATCCATCGTCATGGTGACGCATGAAGAAGATATCGCCGGGCATACCCGCAGAGCCATTCGTCTAAGGGACGGGCAGATTATTGGAGATGACAGGAAATGATTGTTGTTGAGAATTTTCGAATCGCTCTGCGCGCCATCTACGCCAACAAGATGCGTTCCATTCTGACGACACTGGGGATCATCATCGGTGTAGCCGCCGTGGTGGCCGTAGTCTCTATTGTCCAGGGGATGTCATACATGATTGCGGGGCAACTGCAGGATGTCGGTGCTACCTATATGATGGTCTTTCCCAATCAGGATCCCAACGATCCCGCCGTATCCGGGAAGGACGTCAAGCTCACCCTTGACGATGCCGAGGCCATTCGCCGGGAATGCCCGGCCATCGCAGCCCTCACCCCGATAATCTGGCGATCCGGAAATGTTACAGCGGGAGGGCGAAAGTGGCAGGCCTTTGTTGTGGGAGTTAACGAGGAATATCCTGATATCGTGAACCACTTTGTCGAAACCGGGCGATTCATCACCCATCACGACATCGAGGCACGGAAGCATATTACCCTTGTGGGACAGACCGTCGTGGACGAGCTGAAGCTTGGACCCGATCCCATCGGGAAGCAGATCTCATTTTCCGACACACCCCTGACCGTCGTCGGGGTAATGGAGAAAGTCGGACAGCAATTCGGGCAGGACCAGGATTCCATCCTGATTGTTCCCTACACGACGGCCGCCATGATCTTCGGAGAAACCGCGTCGCGCCAGATGCGATTCGACATGAAGGCCGCCTCCGAGGATGTGGTGGATGTGGCCAAGGATCAGGTGATCACCACCTTACGGAAACAGCATCGGATCAAGGAAGGCCAGGGAAATGATTTCCGGATCATGCACCAGGAGGAGATTCTGAAGACGGTCACGTCGATCCTGGGAAGTGTCACCCTGGTTGTCGGAGCCGTTGTCTCCATCGCACTCCTGGTCGGCGGAATCGGAATTATGAATATCATGCTCGTTTCCGTGACCGAACGAACCCGGGAAATCGGTCTTCGAAAAGCGGTAGGAGCACGTCGAAGGGATATTCTGGTTCAATTCCTGATCGAGGCTGTCACCCTCTGCCTTGTGGGAGGTATGATCGGACTATTCCTTGGATGGGGTCTCGGTACTCTGGGTGCCAAGGCAATCCCCGGGTTTCCCCCGGCCCATGTTCCGATCTGGGCAATCTTCCTGAGTCTCGGCTTTGCCTCCGGTGTAGGTGTCCTGTTCGGCATTTATCCGGCTTACAAGGCAGCCCGGCTTAATCCGATCCAGGCCCTGCGGTACGAATAATATCCATCACCCCCCTTCCTGAGAGTGATACAATCAGGACCATGATTCCAGGTGTCCGGGACGGGTACCCTGATCGGTCAGTTTTCTCGGTGCAGGATCGATGAAAATCCCTGCAGGATTTAAACCCGTACTTCACCCCTTCCTCTTCGCCATATTTCCGGCCCTTTCCCTTCTTTCCCATAATATCGCCCTGGCGACACCGGGAGTCATAGTTAAATCGGTTGCGATCCTGCTCCCCCTGGCCTTCCTCTTCTTTTCCATTCTGACACTGGTCCTGAAGGACCGATTGAAGGCCGCGATGGCCCTGACGGCCTTCTGGTTCTTCTTTTTCTCCTTCGGGCAGGTCCTGAATATCCGATACGGTCTCCTGGCGGCGGAGGTTGAGGGGGGAATCATTCGAGCCCTTTTAGCTCTCTGGGCAGGATTGTACCTTCTCATTTTTTTCTTTATCGTCAGAAGCAGGCGAAACCTCGAGCCACTGACCCGGGTCTTTAATGTAATTGCCCTGGCAACGATCCTCGTTCCCTCCGCTCTGATCGTGAGGGGAAGGATGACCGGACATCCCGTCCAGGAAAGTCCAAAGGAGATCAGGGGAATCCAGATACCCTCCTGGTCTCTCCCCCATGAATCCACTCCTTCAATCTTTTTCATTATCCTGGACGGATTTGGGGACCCGGACTACCTCCAGGCCACCTATGATCTGGATCTGACAGCCTTCCGAAGCGAATTGGAAACCCTCGGCTTCTCCGTTGCTCCGTCCAGCCATTCCAACTATTGCCAGACGATTCTTTCCCTCACGGCAACCCTGAACTGTTCTTACCTTCAGGATATCCCCATGGGGGGAACCTGCGATCGAGAAGCATGCCTGCCATTCCTTCGGGACAGCATGGTTGTCCGTCTCGCAAAACGCGCAGGGTACGCTACAATCCAGTACGATTCCGGTTACAACGGAACGGCCGATCTCGGAGCGGAGGAGACGCTTTCCCCCATCTTGTCCTTCAGCGAGTTTGAAAACCTTCTCATCAACTTCACTCCCGTCCCCGCCATTCTCCATCACTTCGACCTCTTTACTCAGTTTGACGCACACAGGGGAAGAATTCACTTTATCCTGTCTTCCCTGCCTTCCGTTGCGGCCCGGAAAACCCCTGTCTTTGTGGTGGCGCATATCCCCGCACCCCATCCCCCCTTTGTCTTTGACGCCCGGGGCAGATCCATCGACACGGGATTAGAATTTTCCTTCGGAGACGGCAATCATTCGGACTACGGCAAAGATCCGCCCACCTACAGGAAGCTATATGCGGACCAGGTCCGATTTCTCACAGGAGCCGTAGTGAAATCCTTAGGGGCGATTATCGAGCGCTCCCCCACAGCTCCCGTCATCCTTCTTCAGGGAGACCACGGGCCCGGGTCCCAGCTGGACTGGGGAAGCGTGGAGAAGACGGCCCTACCTGAGCGGATGGGAATCCTGAATGCATGTCTTCTTCCGCCGGGATCACCACCGATCCAGTACACAGGCATCACCCCCATCAACACGATGCGTGGTGTCCTCCGGACCGCACTGGGAGCCAGCCTGCCTCCGGTCGAAGATCGAAGTTACTTCTCGACCTGGAATATTCCCTGCAATTTCCACGATGTAACGGACCGACTCCTCTCAGATACCCACCAGGAGCAACCCGGGAAGGAAGAGTAGCCCCTGGACACTAACTTCCGTTGAACTACCTCCTGATTCAACCTCCCGCCTATGACTTTTCCTGCCATGACTTCTGGCTGAAACCCCTGGGTCTCCTCAAGCTGGCCACGCTTCTTACCGGAAATGGCCACAAGATCCATTTCTTTGACTTTTTAGACCGATCCGCCCCTGACGTTTCCGAGGCCTTCAGGCAGAGCCGTCCCGATGGAAGAGGCAAATTTCCTTCGCGCATCGTTTCCAAACCTGCACAGTTCAACAATGTCCCCAGATACTTCAGGCGGTATGGAAGATCCGAAAAAGTCTTTGAGTCCTGGCTTCGCTCCATTCCTGAACCTTCTCACATCCTCCTGACCTGCGGACTTTCTTACTGGGCTCCCGGTATTGAAGAGGTGGTTTCCACACTCCGACAGGTTCTCGGTGATGTCCCGATTACCGTTGGAGGAATTCTTCCCTCACTATTTCCAGCTTACGTATCCGATCTGGGAATCGAAGGCGTGTCGATGGAGAAACTACCCGGCTGGCTCAAGGAACGGGGCCTGGCAATGGAAGCTCTGATGGATGCAGCTCCTTTCTGGTCAGGGTACGGCGCCCTTCCCTACCTCGTGACCCGTCTATCTTACGGATGCCCTTTTCACTGCTCCTATTGTGCCGTTCCCCATCTCCAGCCTGGAATCCATCGGATAAATCCACAACGTATGGCTGAAGAGATTTTTCCCTCTCTTCGACCGGAAACAAAGCATATCGTTTTCTACGATGATGCACTCCTGTTCCATGTCGATTCATTGATTGAATTCGGTAAAATTCTTTCAATCTCACATAGCCTCTCGTACCATACACCCAATGGCCTGGCCTGTCGTCTCGTGGACCCAAGCCTTGCGGTGACTCTGAAGAACCTCAATTTTAAGACTCTCATGCTCTCCCTGGAGACTATTGATCCCCATGTCCAATCGGAAACGGGAGGCAAAGTCTCGATGGACGATTGTACGCATGCCATAAGCCACCTGCGTGAAGCCGGGTTTTCTTCCCGCTCGATCCAGGTCTACCTGCTCATGGGCCATCCCTCCATTCCTCCAGATAAAGTGCGTCGAGCTCTGGATGCCATAGGAAAAATTGGCGTAATCCCGATACTGGCTGAATATTCTCCCATTCCGGGGACAATCGATGGAGACCGGATCCTGGGCCCCAATCCCATGGACCCGATGAAGACAAACAAGACCTACCATCTCCATACCTGGGCAGATTCCACCACGATCCAGGAACTGAAAGATATTCAGCTGGCGTATTCCCGATCCGTGATGCAATAAAACCCGGCCTGTTCGTGTTTGAATATAGGTCTCAATCTATAATAAAAAACAGGAGCTGAACTCATGACAGAACCTAAAATCGCAGATAAAAAGCCATCGGTAATCGATCTGGAACCCGGAACTTACTGGTGGTGCGCTTGCGGACTATCTGCCGGACAACCCTTTTGTGACGGATCGCATAAGGGAACCGGGCTGACCCCCATGAAAATTGAGGTTTCCGGATCCGCGCGACGCGCTCTGTGCAATTGCAAGCATACTCACGGAGCCCCTGATTGCGACGGCTCTCACAAAACTCTGCCCTGAAAGGAGACAAGATCATGAAACGCATATTTTCCACGTTATTTGTTGCTCTGGCCTTTCTCTCCATCCCTCTCTTTGCGTCAGACACCTATTCTCTGGATTCCGCCCATTCTTCCATTGAATTCGGAATCAAGCATATGGTGATCTCAACCGTAAAGGGTTCTTTTTCGTCTTTCGACGTTTCGGTCCAATACGACCCCAAAGAGGTTGCGAAGTCCTCTGTCGAGGTCTCAATTCAGACAGATACGATCAACACCGGGAACGAAAAGCGGGACGAGCACCTGAAGAGTCCAGATTTTTTTGACACGAAAACCTACCCGGCGATTACTTTCAAAAGTAAACGAATCGCCAAGAAGGGCGACTCCTATGAAGTTACCGGTGATTTCACCATGCATGGTGTCACGAAGGAAATCACCTTTCCCTTTACGGTTATGGGTCCCATCAAGGATCCCTGGGGAAACATGAGGTTGGGTGTGGAAGCTTACACCACACTTAACCGTCAGGAGTACGGCGTATCCTGGAACAAGACACTGGATACAGGCGGGCTGGTCGTCGGGGATGATGTCAAGGTGGAAATCCATCTTGAGCTCGTCAAAGCTCAGGAAAAGGCGTCCTGAAATAATCTGAAGCTAAGTTTGACAGCCGGCATCTGCCGGCTGTTTTCTTCTATTCCGGATCTACGGGATACAATGGAAGTGCTGTCGAGGAGGAACTTCCATGTCTTCGTTCATGAACCATTTCTGGAGAAACAAACGTATTGTGATCACCGGAGCGTCATCGGGACTCGGTATGGCAGTCACACGGGCTCTTGCTCCCTATGGGTGCCAATTCGCATTATTAAGTCGCAGGACAGAACCGATGATATCTCTGGCGAAGGAACTGGGAGGCGGAGAAGACCGTTTTTTTATCGCTTCCTGTGATGTCAGAGATTACGTTAGCGTCCAGTCCTCCATTGATACCTTTGCGGCAAAGACCGGAGGATTGGATGTAGCCTGGGTAAACAGCGGTGTTGCCGGGGAAACTTCCTGGCATCAATGGGACTGGGAACGGATCAACACCACGATCGATGTCAACATCCGGGGAGCCCTCCACACTATTCACGCAAGCCTTCACCACATGGCTCCAGCAGGGCAGGGCACGATCGTCGGGATTTCCTCCGCCGCTTCAATGCGGGGCCTGCCCGGACGGACCGTATACTCGATGAGCAAAATCGCTCTGAACTGGATCATGGATAGCCTTGCCGCAGAATTTCCCACGATCCGATTCGTCACGATCATGCCGGGCTTTATCGATACACCCATCAATCAGGATAATCCAAACCGCTTCTGGCTGATGCAGCCTGAACGCGCCGCTCTGCTCATGATCCGGGCCGCGGCAAGAGGGAAATCGGCCTATATCTATCCCTTCCGTATGAAGCTTCTTTATCATTTAATCCATTCACTTCCCACACCGGTCTATCGTCGGCTGGGAAACCGTCTGGCGGACTTCTCGAGGCCCGGCCGATAAGGGTCGAGGTTCATCATTTCGGATCTGCATCGCAGTCAGGTCATCGTTTCGATCTGACGATGGAAGTACGCCAACAGCAGGTCAGAAAGGCAGGAGGATGCATAACAAGGGGGGAGGGTTTCCCCTCCCCCGATTTATGGAGCTTTTCGGACCGTAACTGCTGAATCTACAGCATTTTCGCCTCTGGTTAGCGGATGTCTCCAGGGATGAAGACCGGGTCGCCTGAATCGTTGTCAACGACAGATGCATACGGAAAGAGAATTGCTCCAGGTGTCGAAGTCCGGACTTCCGCCCACGCATCCAGCTCCTGATCCGCAATACCTGAAAGGATATCGCCAATCTGAATGGCGCCGTACGAAAGAAGGGCCTCGCTTCCTTCAAGGAGAACCGTACCGTCCGGACCGTAAATCGTGTATTCGACCGAAACCGACCCGGCCACTCCACTGGCGAATCCGATATTTGTCCGATAACGATTGGAAGCCTTGAGGCCCGGAAGGATGGCCGTTTCTCCTGCGTGCAGGGCAGAAGAATCCTGGAACCCCGGGATGAACTGTCCATAAGTTCCCGTATCTTCCTCCGTGAACGTCCGGGAAACAACCACAACGGATCCTCCGGACGGTGTCACCTGGATCGCTCCCGCGCCCTCAGTACCAAAGACCGATTCGACCACGTCAAGATGTCGGCGGGACTGCCCGGGGTCCAGAGAAAAGGAATACCCGGGTCGAACACCGTTATCCCGGCCCTGGGCCAGATAGGAAAGATTGTAGGTCACCGTACCGGAAGTCGGATTCAGCACATCCAGATCCGTGCGCCATATTGTATCCCTCGCGCCGGGGCTGTGAGCCGCCGCAGGAACGGTTATCCTCCCGGAAGAGGGTTCGATGGGATAGACAAAGATGGGGTCGCCCGATTCGTTATCCACCACCGAGAGATAGGGCAGGATTGAGGCTTCAAGGTCGTACAGGCTAAGCACCGCGTACCCTCCGTCCGTGGATCCAGCAAGGCCAGAAGCCTGTATGGAGGAAAAGGCGGGAACCTCAAGAGACGGATTGGCGATCGTGGATCCCTGAGAATCCCGAATATCGACATCGACGATCACCGGATTTGAATAGAGGTTGACCAGTCCAAGATTTGTACGGAACTGTTCTCCGACGGTAAAGGACGGCAGGATGATGTCATCGAAATAGGTGAAACCTTCGGCATCGGGAAAGGCCGGGATCGTCTGGCCGTAGGTTCCATCGGAAGAATTATTGAAGGTTCGTGAAGACAGGATTGCCTCGGCCGGAAGAACCACATGAAGGGAACCGGCCGAATTTGTCTTTTGAAAGAGATCCTGAACCGCATCATCTACTCGAACCGTGCTGTGGGCAGGAAGGTCAAGGGAGATCGAATCCACGAACGAGCCGTTTTTCCCTCTTTCGCGGAAAACGATAGTCGCACCTGAATCAACGCCGGTTGGGTTCACTGCCGTCAATTCCGTCATCCATGAAGTCCCGTTGGCGCCGGAAGCGCTGGCTGAAGCGGGAATGGTGACCCGGGAACTGAGCGGCATGGAAGTACAGTCCGTGCAATTGACGGTGAAGCGGACGGTTCCGCGATTATCATCGTAATAACTGGCTACAAAAACGCTGTATGTGACCCCGGCTTCAAGCTGAACCTCCACGTAGGAATTGGTGCGCGGTCCACTGCAGTGAACCACTTCATCATCATCGTTGCAGCCGTTCGGAACAGGGGACCAGGGTCCACAGGCCGGTCCTGTCCAGACAGACAGTACCGTATCTCCTCCCGACCCACAGGTATCAAAGGAATAGGTCGCGCTTTCTTCCGGGATATAGTGGAACCAGAGGGAACCAAAGTACCCCGCGTTAGATGGTATGCACGAAGCCGCCGGCGTTTCGATTTCAAAGTTGGCTGCCTCATTTGAGGTTACAACGGTATACGGAAGCGGTGCACGGGAAGGGATCTCGACGGCAGCATCGCACGTGTCCCCTTCCGGTACAACTTCAATCCGCACGGTCGCAGAACGCAGAGCGCCCCTTTCGTCCCTTGCGGTCAGCCCGATTGAAAAGGCTCCGGGACGCTGGAAGGTGTGGGATACGGAAGAAGGTCCCGCTGCAGCAACGATACGTTCCCATGTATCGGAAAAGGTCCAGAAAGTATCCAGGGTATCCCCGTCGGGGTCGGATGTCGTTCCATCGAACGTGATCGTCGTACCGCGGTCAACGACAAGAACCGTATCGGAAGCAGCGATCTGAACGACGGGGGGCTGGTTGGGAGAAACAGGCAGCGGAAGCTCCCAGATTCCACGTCCATGAGTGGCGACCCGGAGCATGGATCCGTCGGGAAAGACGCGGATATCGTGGATTGACGTGCGGGGGAGCCCCGCTCCATACTCTTGCCAGGTCGCACCTCCATCCACAGATCGATAGAACCCGAGGTCCGTTCCTGCATAAAGGATCGCAGGATCGAGAGGGTCAAAACGTACGACCTGCACGCTGTAGGGAGGAAGCCCCGCATCCCGTCGCTCCCAGGATGCTCCCCCATTGTGCGTCATGTAAAGGTTTCCGTTGTCGCTCCAGGCATAGCAGATTGCGGCGGCCATGGCATCATGCGGAGAGATTACCGCGTTCCGCAGGGATCCATATGCAGGAAGCGTTCCATCATCCGGAGAGTACGCGGTCCACTGAATGCCTCCATCTCTGGACCAGAAGACTTCCGCACCTTTCACTACAAGGATAGAAAGAGGATCGGCTCCGGTCAGGGCCACGGAAAGTACATCAGACCCGTTCCAATTTTCCCCCTGTACCCTGTCATGCGGAAGTTGGAGCCAGGTCTCTCCGCCATCGCGGGAACGCCATGCGAAATCGGATCCCGTGAACACCATTTCCGGCGAGGATGGGTGCAGGGTGACCACCGACAGAAAGGATGCGCCATCTCCGGGTGTGTAGGGAGGTGTAATTTCGGAAAATGAAGCCCCGCCCCCGAACTGATTGGACCGATAGATGGCTCCGTACTGAACCGTTCCATAGGCGATATCAGGGATGTCCGGATGGATGGCGCATTCGAATCCATCGCCTCCGATAACATCATCCCAGAGCCCCGAATCATCATTCCGTCTTCGGCCGGTCCCGTTGTCCTGCGTTCCTCCGATGACACGAGATGGATGGGATGGATCGTGGTCCATGGCATAGTACTGCCGGGTAACGAGTCCGTTGTTTTTTCCGGTCCACGTGTTGCCGTCATCCATGGAAAGGTAGATCCCTCCGTCACAGGCAAGGATAAGTACCCCCGCCTGGTAGGCATAGTCATGAGCATCAACATGCGGAAATGCATTAAAGGACGCCGTAGTCCAGGAGATACCCCCGTCGACGGACCGAATATAGAAAACTCCCCCTGCATTAATGGTGTCGGGGTCGTCCGGGGACACAATGATGGTGTTGTCATACCACCCCTGGCTTCCCAGAAAATTACGAATGTAATACCCGTATGGACTCCCGTTATTGCTGACATCTTCCAGCTCTGTCCAGGATTGCCCGCCATCGGCCGTTCGATAGATCCGCGAAGTCATAGTGCCCAGAGCATTGAGGCTGGAGTAGGCCGCATAGAGGATCGATGGATTGGATGGAGCCATGGCCAGAGAAGTACGCTCGTAAAAGCCATTGGATGGATCGACAGACGGAATACCGGAATCGGAAGGCGTCCACGTCATGCCCCCATCGGTGGATCGCCAGATTCGATGAAAATTTTCATCGCCGCAGGATCGAACACACCAGGTGGAGGCGTAAAGAAGAGATGGATCCTGTGGAGATCGAACAAGATCCGTACCATCCACATCGGGCAGAGTGGTGATCCAGGTGTCTCCCCCGTCCATGGTGTACAGCAGGCCCTGGCTGGTCCCTGCCACAACAATATTTTCATTGTCAGGATCTACGGAAAGGTCATAAAACATCTCAGCAACGACATTGTCGGGAAGAATCCAGGACAACCCTCCGTCCACAGATTTAATCAATCCAATCCCGGGAATGAAGTCGATGGCATATCCCCCCTCTCCGCTTCCCAGGTAGATGATCGAGGGATTGGAGGGCGCATAGGCGACTGCCCCCACGGAGAGATCCGGCAGCATATCCGTCAATGGGGTCCACGTACTGCCCCAGTCTTCGGTTCTCCACACTCCCCCGCCCGCGGCTCCAACTAGAAACGTACCCTCAATGGCGGGATGAGGTGAAATTGCCGTCGCCCGGCCAGCTCCGTTCAGGGGGCCGAGACTTCTCCACTGAGGCTCAACTTCCCTGGCGGCACGGGGAGGATGGGCCAATGACCAGCGCATTTTGGTGAGACGGGTCCCGCTGTCCAGAAGGGGGCGGCCCCCGTGGGTGGAAGCATACCAGAAGGCTCGATCGTAAATGAGGTCGGCTTCACCGAGCCATCCATCCATGTCCCGATCCGCCACAGAGTCTCCCTTGGGAGCCTCCAGGTCGACAGGTCCGGCGGACACGGGGACCAGAGAAAGCGACATAAAGATTGCGAAAAGGGTTACACGAAGCAGCATGGTATGCCTCCAGCAGTAAGATTCTTTTAGTTCCGGCGGTAAACATACCGCTCGGGGATACATACAAAAACCAGGCTCGATTTCTTCCCGATAGTGTAACAGGAACAATCAATGCAGATACACCCTCGCTGTAATTCGAAGCACATCATGATCGGAAAAGATGCGGAGCGGATGGTCTTCAGGCGCATCCAGAGTCACCCACTGCAGCTCAACGTGGAGATCCGGATGGAACCGATAGAGGAAGGTCAAGTCCGAAGTCCAGCCATGATCGGCATCGACACCCAGGGACCAACGGCCATCCCATGAATTCAGATCCCGGGTTGTCATCGTAAGGAAGATCGCCTTCTGAAAGGGACGCAGGGGATCCAGAACTCGAATGAAATCAGGGGTGGAGCCCCCCTCGAGATGGTCTTCCCGGATGGCCTCGACAGCCAGACGGAATTCTCGATGGGAGAACCCGGGGTATAGGGATCGCTCGAGACCGACAACGGTTACGGCGTAATTCTCAAGACCTGGATGGTTGAACCATCTTCCGGCACTCTCCAGCCTTACAGCATAAGGCCCCGTCACCCAGACCAGGGTAACTCCTGCAAGATCCATCCGGTGATGCAGAAAGGGAACATGTCCGGATACCGGCCCCTGAAGATAGAGGCTCACCCCCTGTCCCCAAAGAATAGTCCAGTCCACCGGGCCGGCGGTCGAACCGAACGAGAGAGCCATTTGCGTTCTGGAGTCCCAGGGAAATTTTTCCAGCTCAATTGCAGGGTCACCGCTTCCCCAGGGAGCCCATCGAGAACCGGGGGACGAGTATCGGGGGCTGTCCGCACGCACGAGAGAAGCCCATCCACGGAATTGTCCCCGCTCCCAGGACCAAACCAGGCCGGGCACGGCAAGATAGCGGACCGGTCCAAAGGGAAAGGTGAGATCACGAGGCTGAAGAAATTCTATCGGATGGAGAACTTCGCTAATCCCACGGGGTGTATGGATCTTCCCTGCGTCCAGATCCCACCATGGACTTCGGTAACGAACCAGGACTTCTCCGAGATCCAGTTTTGGCACTTCGAAGTCCTTCCCGTCCCAATCGGGACGCCACGATTCCCCCACCATCGAGCCATGATCCGCGCGGGCCAGGATCTCCGTATGGATCTCAAAACGATGGATCGCCCCCGTTGCTTCACCCAGAAAGAACACCTCTCCTTGCGGGCCGCCTCCTGGAGATAACATCGTAGTGAGATCCAACCAGCCCTGAACATCCCACGTGCCTCCAGATAGAGAGGCTGAATGGATGAGAAGGATCAGGAATAGAAATTGATAACTCCTTCTCATGGGATGAAACTCATCTTCAGGGAAGAGAATTGACGGGTTCGACCCTCTGCCTCAGCGAGCGGAGGGTAAAGGTCGATTCGGCGTCAAAATCCGGATCCGTATTCCGTTGAAGCAGGGAGAGTTCCGTGACCCTCCCATCGGTCAGGCTTTCCATTTTCAAAATGTTTTCTCTATAAACTTGAGGAAGAACTTCCTCCACACCCTGCACCGTAAGTGTCTTACTGTGGAAACCATTATGATCAAAAAAGTAAACACGCCTTGTCCGAAGGGTCGTTTGCCCGATCCAGATCTCTCTGGATCCGTAAGCTGTCTCTTTCAAAAACTCTGGGAGGGGTTTTTCGATCAGGTGCCAGCATAATTCCTGGTCGATCACCTCATCTCCCTTAAGATCGTACATGTGTTCAGGGATATGAAATGACTGCAGATCCTCGTAGAGAAATGTCGTTCCCATAAAGCGATTTTTCCGCTCGCTCCCTGCAATTCTTTTAATCTGACGCGTTGCAGGATGGTAGAACCATTGCTGATCGTCGCCTCTTTCGGGTTCATGGGTCAACAGCCCCACCCCGCGTACTTCCGCAGGCGACAGGAAGCGAAGAAGTGTCTCATCGCGTCCACCGGGAAGAGTCCGTGCATAGAGGTCATACGTTCGGATGAACGTTCTTCCATCCCCTCCCTCCAGCACCATCCTCCATTTCGACCATTCAAAGGAAATCTTATTGGCCACCTCCGCTCTCTCTACGATTTCACGGGCGGAATCTGAAGATGCCTGAGAGATCAGAAGGGAGGACAACAGCAGGAATGGCATCAGGCCAAACCGAGAAAGACCCGCCCTGAAATGAATCACCGGCTCCGGATAAAGAGGTAGATCGCCATAAAGAGCAGAAAAACAGCAAATATTCTTTGAAAGGTGCTCTGCGATACCATGGGAACGAGACGTGCCCCGACCTGTGCGCCGATGATTCCGCCGGCGGCCAGGCACAAACCAACGGTGTAGTCGACGTTGGCCAGCTTGTTGTGGGCAAGAAGCGCGGAGAGGGAAATAAGGAGAATGGCCAGGAAAGAGGTCCCGACGGCATGAGTATGAGGTTTCCCAAGGAACAGGAGAAGGGGAACCATTAAAAAGCCTCCGCCAAGACCCGAAAAGGAAGCCAGAACTCCGATCAGAACTCCAAACAGTATAAATAGGGCGAACATGAGCTCATCTTACCAGAACCCTGAGGTATGGTAAAATATGCGTAATGGCAAGGTTCATAACGTTTGAAGGCGTCGAAGGATCGGGAAAATCCACCCAGATCGAACTCACCTCAGCCTGGCTGGGTCAGAAGGGCATTCGTCACACTGCGACACGTGAACCCGGGGGTACGAAAGCCGGTGAAAGCATTCGTCAGCTTCTGCTCCACCAGACCGATGTACAGCTGTCTCCACTGACGGAAGCCGCCCTCTTTACTGCTGCGCGACAGCAGTTGCTTCAGGAAATCATCCTTCCCTCTCTCAACTCGGGTTCCTGGGTGTTATGCGACCGTTTTATCGATTCCACCATTGCCTATCAGGGGTACGGGCGGGGTGTAGGTGAAGAAAAGATTCGCAGAATGCATTCCATCATTGGAAACATCATGCCGGATATCACCTTCTTCCTCGACGTTTCCGTGGAAACAGGACTGAAGCGGTTACATCCCGGAGTTCGAGATCGCTTCGAATCGATGGATTTCTCTTTTCATAAGAGGGTCCGGGATGCATATCTTGTCCTCTACAAGAAAGAACCCAATCGAATTGTAATCCTGGATGGAACACGACCCGCCGAGGACATTCAGGCGGAAATCCAGGAACGACTTGCTCCCTGGTGCAAGACCACATCCTGAAGGCGGCCCGCGAACACCGCCTCTCTCCCACGATCTGCATCGTCGGCGAAGATTCCGATACAATTCTCAATTTTGCTCTGGAAGCGGTTCGAATTGAACTCTGTGAAGAACAAAGCGCAAAGGATTGTGCCTGTTCTCAATGCCGGCTTATCAGAAACCGAACCCATCCGGATGTCACCCTTGTGGCTCCTGAAGGGAAAGCGGAGATCATTTCGGTTGAATCCATTCGAAACGTTCGAAGGGAAGCCTACCAGGCCCCCTTTCAGGCTTCGACAAAATGGATCGTCATCCATCAGGCTCACCGGCTCAACGTAGCATCTTCCAATGCACTCCTTAAGATTCTCGAAGAACCTCCTGAAGCCACAAAATTCTTTCTACTCACCACCAATGATAGACTTCTGCTGCCAACGATTCGCAGCCGATGTTTTGTCTATCCGGTTTCCCTTACAGCACCGCCACGGACACTCCCCTCGGAAATCGAAGAAATTGCGGCAGATCCCGATCGAAGCCTGGCCATTCTCAATATTTCTTCACTTTTATCCGGATATTCCCTTGCAGAAGCATCGGAAATCCTGGCCGAACTATCCAGGAAAACCCGTGATGCGCTATGGGGAGATGCCTCCTACGAAATTTTCTCTCTCCTGGCAGATCGACCGGCCACATATCAAAAAAGACTTGTTCTTGAATCGATTCTTCTCTCATGCTTTAATGAAAGAAAGTTCGATCAATAATTGTTGGAAGGATAGAATATGGTATTTATCAATGATGCCGTGAAAGAAGTCACCCTTAAGCTGGTCTACTACGGTCCCGGGCTGTCAGGAAAGACCACGAACCTCGAGTACATTCACTCTGCACCCGATGTGGGAAACAAAGGAAAGATGCTTTCGATGGCAACGGAAACCGACCGGACGATCTTCTTCGACTTCATGCCGATGGATCTGGGCAAGGCTGGCGAATATAAGATTCGCACTCAGTTGTACACGGTTCCCGGTCAGGTCTTTTACGATGCCACGCGTCGACTTGTACTTCGCGGAGCCGATGGCGTAATCTTCGTGGCCGATTCTCAGCGGGAAATGATGCAGAGTAATCTTGAATCTTTAAAAAACCTGAAAGACAACCTCGTGATCAATGGAATCGACCCAGACAAGATCCCCATTATTCTTCAATACAATAAGCGCGACCTTCCCAACACCCTTGGCTTGGCCGAACTCGATTCCATTCTGAATCCGAAGGGATTCCCCACTTATGAAGCCGTAGCTGTGCGGGGCGATGGAGTGATTGACACGTTTCGCGAAGCTCTCAAACGGATCATCCACAACCTGAACCATCGTGTGGATATTATGCTCAAGGAGATACCGCAGGCCCCGGCTGCGGCCGAAGAATCTCCTCAACCTGTGCGGCAGGATCCGTTAGACATGCTGAAGTCCTTTTACCATCACAATGAAAACATGTTGAAGCTTCTTGCCTCCATTATGGAGGAGATCAAACAACAGCAGGAATATCTGGGTGACTATCTGCATGGAGACGGGAGTCAGATCAATGAAAAGTAAATACGCAGCGATTCTTATTCTTCTGGCTTTTCTTGTGATGCCGGTCTTTTCTCAGGAAGAGGACACCTCTCAGGGTGTGCCGGTATTCGGAGAAACGATTGAAGTTCATCTGGTGCCCATTCAGGTCCTGGTCCGGGACGGTAAGGGAAACCCGGTCACCGATTTAAAACGCGAGGACTTTATTCTGGAAGAAGATGGCAAGGAGCAGGAGATCACTCACTTTGCGGAAGTTCGGCACCGCCAGAGCGTAAATGTCTTTACCGCAGGTGAGAAAAAACAGCCGCCTGCAGAAATTGCAAAAGAACCCGAGACGACCCCATCCACGGAAGCACTTCTTGGAGAACGCTATATCTTTTACGTGGACAACGTCAATATTCACCCGCTGCAGCGGAATGCGGTTTTGAAAAAGGCCCAGGAATTCGCAAAAGAAAGAATCGGAAACGGAGTCCTGGGCATGGTTGTGACCTTCGATCGATCTCTCCACATCCAGACCCCCTTTACCGACGACGCCTCCATGATTGTAAATAAACTGGAAGAGCAAAAGGAGCGGACGGGGGACGCCCTCGTACGTCTCAATGATCGGAGAGACCTTATTGACAGCATTAAAAACAGGGAAGATCGGACCTATTCGTACGCTCTTTCCAAAGTGCGGGGGTTCGCCGCACAGATTCACAACGACATGCAGTTCACCCTTAGTGCCCTCAAGGACTACCTGACATCCATCCGGGGAATGGAGGGCAGAAAAGTTCTTATCTATATCTCCAGCGGCCTTCCCGAAGTGCCCGCCTATGAAGTCTTTTACTACCTTGGTGAAATATATCCCCATGAGAATGTATTCAGCTATGCCGACTTTTTCAACCTGAGGTCCCACTACAAAAGCATCATCAACACGGCAAACTCAGCAGGTGTCAACCTCTGCATGGTGGATGTGTCGGGATTAAGAGCCATGGGAACCGAGGGCGCCGCAGAAGAGAGATATTCCGGCACCGACATCGATTATACGGTGGAGACCAATAACCTCATCGATCCCCTGAGAGCCATGTCCGAGGAAACGGGGGGCGTGGCCATCGTGAATACCAACGATTTTGCCATGGGATTTAAAAAGATCGCCGAAACCGTGGATAACTATTACTTTCTGGGATATCAGAGAACACGCCCCATCGAAGACAAGTTTCATAAAATCGAGGTATCGCTGAAACCCAAGATTCGAGGAGCCCGGATTTCCTACAAAAAAACCTTTCTGGAAAAATCGATCCACTCCATCATGGGGGACAAGATCATAGCCAACCTCATCTTCCCGGAAGATCACAATCCACTGGAAATATCCGTAACCTTCCAGCAACCGACCGTAAAGGAAGATAATAAAGAAGCCTTTATTCTTCCCATGACAGTGGAGATTCCTTTCAGCAGTCTGAATCTGACCTTGAAGAACGATCGCCACATCGGACGCATCAAGATTGGAATTGCCGCGGGCGATGGAAAAGATCGAAGCGAAGTTATCTGGAAAAATCATGATTTTAATATCCCGGCCACCGCAATGAAAGAACTCGAAGGTACAACCTTCAAGTACAACCTGGAACTCATGATCGGCGGTGGTGCGAACATTATCAGTGTGGGTGTTCTGAACGAATTGGACGGAACCGAAAGCTACAAGCGTGAGCGTGTCTTTATTCGTCCGCCCCAGTAAGGAGACTGACATGCGAGTTTGGATGATTACTGCGATTCTCCTGATCGCCTCCTTTCCGCTCCCCGGACAGGAAAAGCCTGTTTTTTCGGGAGAAACAGTCGAAGTCAGGGTCGTCGACGTGCCGGTTCAGGTAACGGATAAAGATGGCAATCCGATAGTGAACCTGTCTCCCGAAGACTTTCAACTTTCGGTGGATGGAAAATCCCAGCCTTTGAAATACTTTTTTGAAGTCAAGGATTCCGGGACGCTGAGACAGTCTTTCGCGGAAGCGTACAAGGCCTCCGGCGCAAAGCAGCCGGGAATTCAGCCGGAATTTCATAAGCGAATTGTAATTTTCCTCGATGGATACCACCTCCATCCCCATAACTATCTCCGTGTCGAATCAGCCCTGGAAACTCTTTTGGGAACGGTGATGGTGGAGGGCGATGAAGCATCCATCTTTCTGGCCATGCCTTCCGTGCAAAGAATACAGGACTGGACGGACGATGTCATGCTCTTAAAGAGGACTCTCCGGGAATTTAAACTATCCAGTACCGCCTCCACGGCCCTCCCCCTTCGCCAGAGGGATATGGAACGAATCATCTCGTCGACCAGTCGATATCAGTTTGCCCTGCAGAGTGTTCGTGGGTACGCCCAGGAACGCCGTTACGAAATTCTTCGCGTCATTGATGCCATGAGGGCAGTCCTTGATATCAACCGCACGGTGTCAGGAGAAAAGTATTTCATTTACGTCGGGGAAGGGATTCCGACCATCCCCGGGCTGGAATATTTTTACCTTCTGGATAAATACTTCCCGAGATTTGCATCACTCAACGAAGCTACACAGTATGATCTGAGCCACGAATTCGACTTTCTGGGCAAGTTTGGAGCCTCCTGCGGATTCACGATGTACCTCGTGGATTCCCGGGGACTTGTTTCTTCTTCTCCCGGGTTTGAAGCCGATATGAGTGGTGAGGATTACGTCCGGGGCATGGATGTATTTGGACAGTCCGCTGTCCTTCGTTCCTCACAGGACTCTTTAAAAATCCTCGCTGATGCAACGGGTGGCCGGGCCATAGTCGACACAAACGACGTCAAAGCAGGGATCGGGAAATTCTCACTCGCTCTGAACCATTACTACTCCCTGGCCTTTGAACCCGGGCATCCCAGAGATGGCGCCTATCATGACATCGAAGTCAAGATCAAGAACCCGGAGTTTGTCGTTTCTTTTCGCAAGGGTTATGTGGATTTCTTACCCGAGGAGAACCTTCCAACACGTCTGCAGACCTTTCTGGTCTGGGATCGCGTGCCTCACAATCCCCTGAATTTCGGCGTCCGCGTGGAAAAATCATCCAAAAAAGGCCGATACTATCTTGTTCCTATTAAGATTCTCTTCCCTAAAAAATCCATGCCCTTTACCGACGGAAAAACCATGCTTCGTGTCGGCATCGTGATCGGCGATGAACAGGGAAGAAAAAGCGAGGCTTTCACGCAGAAAATTAATCTCACCAGCGAAATGTGGAAAGACAGTGACACCCTTGCGGTGCCCGTCAAACTTCAGATGCGAAAAGGTGAACAGACCATGATTGTGGGAGTGGAAGATCCGTTTGAAGACATTTCCTACGTGAGGCTGACCGTCAAGGTTCCCACCGGGAATGATTCGTGATATAATTCTGTTTGAGGTAACAGGTATCAGCATACCACCTCCCAATGCCCCCCTTCTATGATACCTCCTTTCATTCCGGCCGGCTTTGCCGGCCGCCTTTTTTTCCGGAAATCCCACTAAACAATTGATATTAAAGAAGTTTTTGACAACCTGACAGAATATTGGTATATTCATATCAAAGAGGTTAGGCGGGAGCGATAAACTATAAAACCGGGGATTTTTGGGAAGACACAAAGGAGTCCGCAATGGTTAGTAAACCCACAAGTATTATGATATTAAGTCGCATTATTCGTGAAAACCTTTTCACATGGATTGTGACAATCTTATCCTTGTTTTGTTTATCCACCCCCCTTCTGCATGCCGCAGACAATGTACCAACCGACATCAAGCTTGCCGGGACACAGCAGGGTGAAGTTGCTTCCTTCGCCAGCCCCGATAACTGCGATAACTGCCATGTCGGTCCCTCCGGCCAGGACCCCAATCTTGAACCTGCCCATGGATGGAGGGGAGGGATGATGGCCAACGCAACGAGAGACGCTCTCTTCTGGGCTACGCTGGCCGTCGCGGAGCAGGATTTCTACCCTGCGGGTCTCAACCCTGACCCTTTGGAGACCCAGCGAGGCGGTGCAGGAGACCTCTGCATTCGATGTCACTCGGTGAATGGCTGGGTGAATAATCGGTCCACACCCACTGATGGTTCTTCCCTGACAACCGGGGACGTGAATGGCGTAGAATGCGAATTCTGTCATCTTCTCGTCAATCCGGACATGAACATAAACATCTCCGGCACGACTGAAATACAGAACGCCCCCTTTGAGGCCTATGACCCCGATACGGGTGAGGGATATAACGGCGCGGCCCAGTACGTGATAAACGGAAACGGGACACGCCTCGGCCCCTACACCGTTACCAATGCAAAGCATGCATTTCTCCCTTCCTCCTTTCATCGAGATGCAAGGCTCTGCGCGACCTGCCACGATGTCAGCAATCCGGCCGTGGGCGATCTCGCGCACAACAACGGAGCAATGAAACCTCTGGGAGCCGGTTCCTTCAGCGGTGTCCCCGGCGCCCCGGTGGATGGAAAGGCTTCTCTCAATAATCCCCCCTACTCTTACGGAATCGTGGAACGTACCTACAGCGAATGGGTCGCGTCAACGCTGGACACTCTCATGGTCAACGATTATCCGACTTTGCCGGCAGATCTCAGAGTATCCGGAGGAAGCCTGGATATTGCCTATCACAGGGCGTACGATGCCAGGAATAATGCAAATTACGAAGACGGGGTGGCCAGATACTATTCCTGTCAGACCTGCCACATGTCGGCCGGGACCGGTGTGGGCTGTAACAAGTCAGGAACACCCACGCGGACTGACCTTCCGCGTCATGACCAGACCGGGGGCGGGTACTGGATGCCCGATGTTGTTCAGTACATGGACACAAAGGGAACCCTGCGGATGGGAGGCGGGTTAAGCCAGGCCCAGAAGGATGCGCTGAACAGCGGAAAGGTCAGGGCCGCGAATATGCTAAAGAGCGCGGCATCCCTCAGTGCAAGCCAGGACATTAACGACCTCGTCGTACGGGTGACGAATCTTACGGCCCACAAATTGATATCCGGCTATCCTGAAGGTCGGAGAATGTGGATTAACACCCGCTGGTTCGACAATGGAAACAACCTGGTCCGGGAAGATGGCGCCTATGGAACGATCGGCCGAACCGTGAATGATCTGAACGGAACGCCTCACGAGGTCGAATCGATCCTCGATCCATCCACAACCAGGATATATGAAATTGAAATGGGAATGGACAAGGAGTGGGCCGCCCAGCTGGTAAGCCTCGGATGGGACACGGGCACGATTCTCAGCTACAATCGCCTGACAGATGCCGCCACACACACCCTGGGCGAACTGGCAGGAGAAGACCCGGGAATTCAATATCACACCTTTCACTTTGTCTTAAACAACGTCGTCGTAAATGATCCCCGCATTCCGCCGTATGGATTCAGCTACGACGACGCCTATGAGAGAAATTCCATTCCGGTTCCTGCGGACCAATTTGGTGTTACGGCACCATTCTCTGGAAAGACATATAATTATTTTGATGATGTCCGGTTTCCAATTCCCGCTGGAGCCGTTTCCGCGGATATCCGTCTCCAGTATCAGCAGACCAGCTGGGAATACATCCAGTTTCTCTGGCTGCAGAATGACGGCCAGAGCACCTTTCTTGCAGATGAGGGAATCAATATGCTTGATGCCTGGCTGAACACGGGAATGTGTCCTCCCCTGGAGATGGCCTTTACAACAATCAGCGGCCTGACATCCCCTTCCTCCTCACCGCCCGGTGAAACGTCTCACGAGGAAATCCGCGCGGAGCATCTTCGTGCATCCTATAATCCCGCCACGGAGGAGATTTCGGTTGTTTACACACCCGCATGTGATGCAGTAGGACACACCGTATACTGGGGAGATCTGGCCGGAATCTCGACCTATCTCTATGGAGGCGCCGTCTGTTCTTCCGATATTGACGGTGAAATCACCTTTACATCCGCAACCATGCCTCCATCCTTCTTTTTCCTGATCGCAGGAAATAATGGAACGCACGATGGATCTTATGGGACGAACACTTCGGGGCAGGAACGTCCTGGCGCAGATGGCCTGGAATGCGATTTTATTAACTATGATAAGGATGTGCTTCCCAGTACCTGCGACGCCATGAGGCTGGCCTTCGGTAAATAAATCGTTGCCGTTCCTTGTCCCATCCAGGGCGGCACCGGGAAATCAGATTCCATTTGATGATACCTGTTGTCATCGGGTACAATAGTGCGCCCGAACTGCGTCGGGTAATGCGGTAGATGGACACAGGTCTATCAACCTGAAACTCTGAGGAGTCAGCATCTTATGCCGAATATCATCATCGGAGCCGGGGAGGTTGGTTACTCCCTCGCCACCATGCTTGCCAGGGAAAATCGTGATGTTGTGGTAATCGATACCAACGAGGAAGCCCTGCTGAGAATATCAGACCATGTCGATGCCCAGACCATTGTGGGCCATGGCGCCAGCATTAACACTCTTAAGCATGCCGGCATTGCGGAAGCGGAAATGGTTGTCGCCGTAACGGACCTGGACGAAGTCAACATGATTGCGGCCATGACAGCAAAACGGCTTGGAGTCCCCATGACGGTAGCCCGGGTTCGTGATCCTGTCTATCTCCAGGGAACAAGGGTAATTTTCCGCGATATTCTCGGGATTGACCTGGTCATCAATCCAAGCATGGTCACTGCGGCGAAACTGGCTGCCATCTCCCGTAGTCCCGGTGCCATGGAGATCGAAGACTATGCGGATGGACTGATCAAGTTCATGCACTTCACTCTGGATCAGAGCTTCCTTTACCTGGATATGCCGTTAAAGAGCTTCCCGGTACCGGAGCATTTCATCATCGCGGCTATCCTGCGTGAAGGAGAACTCATTATTCCCAGTGGAAATGACATCCTGGCAGAGGATGACACAGTTTACGTCATCTCCAAGTCGGAGAAAGCCGAGCAGGTCAGGCTTCTCTTCGGGGGAAGTGAAATCAGGACCCGCAGGGTCGCAATTGCCGGAGGCGGAAGAGTCGGCCAGCTCACGGCCCGGTTACTCGAACGGGAAAAGATCGACGTCAAGCTGATCGAGCGGGACTATGAACGGTGTGAAGAGCTCGCAGCGGAGCTGGCACGCACAAGGGTCATCCATGGAGAATGTACGGATGTCGCACTCCTGAAAGAAGAAAAGATCGACAAGTGCGATCTGCTCATCGCCGCCACAGAGGATGATTCCACCAACATTATTTCCTGTCTCCTCGCCAAGGAACTGGGGACATTCAAAGTGGCCTCGCTGGTCCGCAAGGCCGATTTTGCCGCCTTTGTGGAGCGATTCGGAATCGATGTAGGTGTTTCGCCCCGTCTGCTGACCGCAAACATGATTTTCAAGCATCTTCGAACCGGGCAGGTAGTATCGATCGCGAAGCTGGTGGACGGAAAGGGCGAAGTCCTGGAACTGATTGCCTCGGAAGGTTGCAAAGCCTCAGGTCACTCGATGAAGGATCTTAATTTTCCTAAAGGTGCGATTGTGGCAGCGGTTCAGAAGAAAAAGGGAATCCTCATTCCCAGGGGCGCCGACCGGATCGATCCGGGGGATCACGTCATTGTTCTGGTCAAACCAGAAGTCGTGGACGAAGTCGGGGCTCTCTTTTCCTGACCATGAATCTCCGTCTGATCAGCAAGATCCTCGGACTGTTCACCTTTTACACGGGCCTTTTCATGGTCTTTCCCCTGCTCTGGAGTATTCACGACAGGGGACCCGATCGCATCCCGATCCTCCTTTCCATGGTAATCACGGTGGGCCTCGGGGCTATCACCTTTCTCTCCTTTCGAAAGGAACGGGGGGAAATATTCCGAAAAGAAGGAATCTTTATCGTTACGTTCAGCTGGATTATTGCGGCTGCCGTGGGAGCCCTTCCCTACCACTTCACCGGTATTGAAGAATTCCCCACCTACGTGGATTGCTTCTTTGAATCCATGTCCGGATTTACCACTACCGGAGCAAGCGTCCTGACCAATATCGAAGCTCTGCCCCGGGGTATCCTCTTCTGGCGCAGTCTGACCCACTGGCTGGGCGGGATGGGAATCATCGTCCTGTTCATTGCGGTTCTTCCCTTCCTTGGTGTTGGAGGTCGAGAACTCTATCGATCGGAGGTTCCAGGACCGACTCCGGAAGGTCTGCGCCCCCGAATCGCGCAGACCGCCAGGACCTTATGGGTAATCTATGGAGTTCTCACGGTTTTTGAGACGTTATTCCTGATGCTGGCGGGCATGAATTTTTTTGAATCCCTCTGCCACACCTTCGGAACGCTGGCAACCGGCGGGTTTTCCACGCGCAATACCAGCATCGCAGCTTATGACAGTGTTGCCATTGAATCGATCATTATCCTCTTTATGATTGCTGCCGGTGTCAATTTCAGCCTTTATTATCAGGCTATTCAGGGAAGTATTAAAAACATTCTTAAGAATACGGAATTTAAAGTATACATCGGTCTAGTTGCCTTTCTTACCACCTTTACAGCGATCACCCTCCTTCTGGCCCGGAATTATGATACGGTCGGGGAAGCACTCCGATATTCCGGCTTTCAGGTTGTCTCCATTCTGACCACAACCGGATACGCCACAGCCGATTTTGACCTCTGGCCTTCTCTGCTCAGAGTTCTTCTCGTTGTTTTGATGTTCATCGGTGGCTGTGCCGGTTCTACCGGCGGCGGGATGAAAGTTATCCGCATAATCGTCCTGGTAAAAGATGGAATTCGGGAAATTAAACGTACGATCTATCCGCGATCCGTCTTCACGATCAAAGTCGGCGGTGAGATTGTGAAAGATTCCACGGCAGCGGCAATCCGTGGTTTCTTTATCCTCTTCATGCTGATTTTCGTGGCGGCATCTCTGATCATGGCAGGCCTTGGGCTCGACCCTGTCACCGCCGTCACGTCCGTGGCCGCCACCATGGGAAATATCGGCCCCGGCCTGAACCAGATCGGTCCTACCCTCAATTATGCTTTTATCCCGCTGAGCGGAAAGATTCTTCTCTCCTTCTGCATGCTGCTCGGCCGGCTTGAGCTTTTCACGGTGCTTGTCCTGTTAAGTCCCGATTTCTGGAAGCGATAACAATTACATAGATCTCGGGAATGCTGGCTCCTCTCCCCGTGTTCTCAAAGGGATATGAAACACGGGGAAGGTTATCGAACAATCAACGCATTTCTGGCGATTGTACCATGGCTGGCTGCAACGCTGACATTGCTGACATTTACCCATCCGGTACGATCTGATCTTGCATCCCCGGGAGAGAAATCTATGACGCATTCCAAGACACCCGAATTTACAGTTGTTCCGACCCATCTCAAAACCGCGACGTTCTCACTCGGGTGATTCTGGGGCCCCGACTCCCGGTTCGGGAGCTTGAACGGTGTCGTACGAACACGTGTAGGCTATACGGGTGGAACAACCCAACATCCGACATACCACAGTCTGGGTAACCATACGGAGGCAATCCAGATCGATTATGACCCCGATATCATTTCCTATCGTGAGCTGTTAACGATCTTCTGGGAATCCCACAATCCGGAGAGAAAAGCCTGGTCGATACAATACAGGGCTGCAATTTTCACTCACGACGACCATCAGCGTTCAGAGGCAAAAATCTCCCTGGAACAGATTCGCAGGGAAAAAGGCACAGTTTACACGGAAATCCTTCCCCTCGCAACGTTTTATCCGGCGGAAGATTATCACCAGAAATACTACCTTCGTGGAAACCGGGCTCTCGCTTTCTTTCTTCGGGAATCCTTCAACGACCCGGTCACGTTTCGGAACTCGACTCTGGCGGCAAGGCTGAACGCTTATTCAGGCGGTTATCTGAAGGACAACAAACTGATGGCCGCATTACAAAGGGATGGAATCCCTGAGGAAGTGATCGACAGGCTCCGTTCTCTTTTAAACGTGCCCAATTCGAAGCCTCTTACCTGTACCGCTTCTTCCTGATGCGATTCGACTATGGAGCCAGGCCCCTGGAGCATGGCATCTCCAGATGGGCTATGAATTTTTCCGCATTAATCATTACGTCATCCTCTCCGATCTGATCAAAGGGATTTTCAAGATGGTCCTGGATCGTATCAAGACTTACCAGGATTATCGTGAAGAGAACCGGCGTAACATAGGCCAGTACGCCATGGAGTGAACCCGACACTGCAGAAAAGTACGGGCCATAGGCAATGGGAAGGACCACGATAAAAAACTCACTGAAGGTGCGCAGGGTTCGAGGTGTCCGATACTGGTAGATGTGTTTCACACTCTCAAACGCCAGCATCATTTTACTCAGGTATTGATTGCATCGGGAGATCTCCCCGGATGCCAGGCCAAGCTTCCTGAGTGAACGGATATACTTGGAAAGACAGGAAAAAGCCTCCTGAACCTGAATCTCGTTTTCCACCATGGCCGCAAGAGATCCAGTAAAGAGCCTGCGAAGAGCCTCCATGAGGCGGAAGAGATGACCTTTAAGTTCCTGCAGTGATGTTTCATCGATTGTCTCCGGCCAGTCACGCGCCGCAAAATAGATGGCTCGTCCATGGGCTTTGAGAGAACCATAATGGTTCAGAGCATCCTCTCTGCGCTTATACGCACCGCCGATGGAAAAGACAATGGGAAAAACCACCGCCGTAGCGACAAGGGTCAACGGGAAATCCGCAGTGATCTGGTAGGTCCGGCACACATAGGTGGCAAGCACCGCCAGTACTGCAATCAGCAAAGCTCTGAAATTCAGAATAATGGAGATACGGCGGAATATCTTCATCATCGTCCTCCGAAGGGAAGTGTTCCAAGTATACATGAACCCGACAGCACCTATGTCTTCCCGGGGGGAGCCTTCCTGCAGGTCTGGAAACCTGCAGAAAACCATTACCGTATGATATGATGATGCCAGGCGAAGAATGGCGGCATCGTAGCAGAAAATCAAAAAAGGGTGGGCACCGTGAACCAGGATCTTCGAGTATCACTCTTTGAGATTGTTTCCGGAGTGGCGGATATTGCCGACTCCTGTCATCCCGCTCTCAGGGATCACCACGCAAGGGTGGCCCTTCTGTCCTGTTTCATCGGGCGAGAGATGGGACTGGGACAGTCCGTTGAACAGGTGCTCATTCTTGCGGGGCTTCTTCATGACGTTGGAGCTCTCGGCCTGGAGGAGCGACTCGATCTTCTCGAATTTGAAGCCGACTTCGATATCTCTCCCGAGGACACCCACGCGCGGCAGGGAGCATGGCTGGTCGATTCATTTCCTCCTCTTCATGCCGTGTCAAGGCTGATCCGCGATCACCATGCCCGCTGGGATCAGAAAGGTGCTCTGGAAGCCCAGGGATTAACCCCGGCACCGGGCACTTTCATTCTCCACCTTGCGGACCGGGTCTCCGTTCTTCTCAACCGGGATCGTCCGGTAATTCAGCAAGTGGAACACGCCCTTCAACGGGTCATGGAAAGATCCGGGTCAGTTTTCTGGCCGGAAGCCGTCGATGCACTCGGAAATCTGGCCCGGTTCGAACATTTGTGGATGGAAATACTCCATCCCAACGCCCGTGACACGCTGAATCATATGGTTCACCCATGGGAAATCGTGATCGACCTTCCCGGACTCTTCAACCTTGGGGAGATGCTGACTCGTGTCGTTGACTTCCGCAGTCCCTTTACCGCCGGTCACTCACGCACCACCGGCATGGTGGCTGAAAAGTTGTGGCGCCTGGCAGGTTTTTCCGAGGATGAAGGCACCCTGATCGCACTGGCGGGATTTCTTCACGACCTCGGCAAACTGGCCATACCTTCCGAAATTATTGAGAAACCCGCGGGCCTGACATGGGAAGAGCGACAGAGCATGGTCACCCACCCTTACCATACTCACCGTTTTCTGAGAGGGATTAAACCTTTGAGATCGATTGAACCATGGGCCTCGTTTCACCATGAACACATGGATGGGAGCGGGTATCCCTTTCATGTCTCAGCGGAAGACATCCCGATGGAATCCAGAATCATTGCCGTGGCAGACGTATTTACAGCCCTGCAGGAAGACCGACCTTATCGCCAGCCCAGGTCTCCCGGTGCCACTATAAACATGCTGAAATCCATGTCGGAGAGGGGCGCTCTGGACGGGGAAGTGGTGTCTCTGGTTGAAAATAACAGAGATTCCCTTCTCGATGTGCGTCACGAGGCTCGAAAAAAGGCCTCAGAAACCTTTGTAAGCTTCTCCAGTCAGGGTGTATTAACCCAGAAAATGCAGTAGAAGAAATTTCCTGAGGCCTGAAACCCCGTACTATCGACGAACCTGCCCGTTCGTCACTCCATACCCTATGTTCAATACTGCCTCGTCGCTTCTCTCTGTGTGGCCCCTGTCGAGTACGGTATTCAGCGCCCCGCCGCAACCCCTGCCTCATGATCCGGGTTTACATAGCGGTCAAACCAGCTGAAGACCTCGCTCCACCAGATCTTTGCATTTTGCGGCTTCCGAACGAAATGGTCTTCATCCGGGAAATAGAGAAGACGGCTGGGGACACCCAGACGCTGAAGCGCAGTGAAGAAGTGCATGGCCTGGTTTTCAGGAACCCGATAGTCCTTCGCACCCTGGACGATGAGGACGGGGGTTTTCGCATTGGCTACGAAGAGCGATGGGGAGTATTTCATGTAGAGCTCAGGATGTCTGAAGGGATCTCCTTCGAATTCCCATTCGGGGAACCAGAGTTCCTCCGTCGTGCCATACATGGATAACTGATCGTAGACACCATCATGGGATACCAGACATCGGAACCGGTCGGTATGGGTGGCAATCCAGTTCATCATGAAGCCGCCATAGGAGGCGCCCGCCGCTACCAGGCGGTCCCCATCCACGAAGGGAAAGGTCTTTACGACGTAATCAACCCCTGACATGATATCTTCATAAGGCTTCCCTCCCCAGTCCCCGGATATTGCCTCTTTGAACCTGGCACCGTAACCGGTTGAACCCCTGAAATTGGGAGCAAAGACAACATAGCCTGGAGCAGCAAACATCTGCAGGTTCCATCGATAATGGAAATCGTCATCCCAGGCCCCCTGGGGTCCGCCATGAGCAAGGAGTACCATCGGATACTTTTTTTCCGGTTGAAAATCGGGAGGACGCACGAGATACCCATGGATCATCGTCCCATCGAAGGATGGATATCGGACTTCTTCCAGAGAACCCCATGAAATCCCGTCACATCGCTCCCGATTCATAAAGGTAAGTTGACGAAGCGCCCGGGTCTTGATGTCCAGGGCCCACAATTCCCGTGGGGACGTTGAGGACTCAATCACGAGAATGAGAGCTTTACCATCCGGCACAAGGTCCAGGTCGGACACCGTGCGTTTCATCGTCAACTGCGTTACCGATCCGCCGGTGGAAGAAACACTGAAGACTTCCGTGTATCCGTCGCTCCCCGCAAGAAAGTAAATCGTCTTTCCGGTGGGCTCGATGACATATTTATCGACGGACCGATCAAATCCGGCAGTAAGATTAAGTTCCTTGCCATTTTCCAGGTTTCGGACCACCAGTTCCTGTTGATCGGCCTCATACCCGGGATGGCCCATCCGGAGGTACGCCATCCTCGTTCCATCGGGGAAAAACTGTGGAGAATCATCCCAGGCCAAATTGGCTGCGGTCAGCGTCTCATGGTTTCCGGAACGAAGATCGATGAGATCGATATCGTGATTGGTGGATATCGCACTCTTTTCTTCCCGGTTTACAACTGCAGCGACTTTTGATCCATCAGGAGAGATTGCCATGGCATAGGGACCTCCCAGAGCGATGGGAGGAAAAGAGTCTTTTCCAGGAGTCAGATCCAGGGCTTTCCCCGAGGCAAGATCATACATAACGAGATGGCTGACCGTATCGTCCAGCCATTGATTCCAGTGTCGGTAAAAGAGGCTGTCAATGATCTTCGCTTTCGACGGGCGGGATTCATCGCTTTCCACTCGCTTCCGGTTGCACTCCCAATCGGCACCACATTCTGGATAAACCCCCATAAAGAGAAAGAGGCTCTTTCCATCGGGTGCGATGGAAAAGGCATCCACATCCCGCTCGAAGGATGTAACGGGAATGGCCTCCCCTCCTGACATGGCCAGGCTGTAAACACCCACGTGTTCCCCCCGGTCCGATAAGAAGTACAGGATCTTTCCATCCGGTGACCAGGCCGGATCAAATGCGCTTGTGTCGCCGGAAGTCATGGGTTTAATAGACTGATCTGACATGGCATAAAGATAGATAGCTGTACGATGATTATTAGACTCCATGCTGTATTGATCAACGGTGAACGCGATCCGTTGTCCATCGGGAGAGATCACCGGGGAACTGATCCTCTGCATGGCGAAAAGATCATCCACCGTAATGGGGTGATGGGCCGCAGCCTGAAGACTGAACACCTGAAACAGGGAAAGCACGGCAAGAACGAATTTCATGGTTGACCTCCTGAACCTCATCGTTGTCGACCCATGATAGACACATATCCCCTCTTTTGACAACCTCTGGAAATTGTGATACAGTAGCCCTTCCCTTTCCGATAGGAGGAGTGCAGATGTACGCTATTATTGAAACGGGCAGCAAGCAGTACCGCGTTAAGCCCGGCGACACCCTGGCCATTGAAATCACGCCTTCCGATGAAGGCAAGGTTATCTTTGATCGCGTTCTCGCGGTGAAGAAGGAAGACGATCTGCAGATCGGGCGTCCCGTCCTGGACGGAGTCACGGTTGTGGGGTCGGTTCTTCAGGAGTTCAAGGCGGACAAGATCATCGTTTTCAAAAAGAAACGCCGGAAACAGTACAAAAGGACTCGAGGCCACCGGCAGCAGCTTCTGAAGATAAAAATCGAGTCGATTGAAGGAGTGTAACCATGGCGCACAAGAAAGGACAGGGTAGCAGCCGGAACGGAAGAGATTCCAACCCTCAGTTTCTGGGTGTTAAGCGTTTCGCCGGCCAGTTTGTGACCGGAGGCTCCATCCTGGTCCGCCAGCGCGGAACAAGGTTTAAACCGGGCCTCAATGTCGGCCGTGGAAAAGACGACACCCTCTTCGCCAAGGTTGACGGATACGTTCACTTTGAAAACCGTGGACGTCTGGGCCGGTTTATCAGCATTCAGGCTGACAAAGCATAGTTTCGCTTTACTATTTCGTGAACAGACTGCCTGCAGATTCCTGCAGGCAGTTTTTTGTCATTCCAGAAAGGAACGGCAGGATAGGTTTTACCGTTTCGGCAAAAACCAATGCACGTACCCGCAGTACTCACACACGTAACACGTAGCCGTCGCATTGGCCCAGTCCAGACTGAAAAAGGAAGCGACAGCCGTGTTCAGTTGACCCTCCCTTTTCCAGAAACGATCCCTCTTGCAGATCTCACAATGAAGTGAGATGTCACCCGGGAAGATGAAGACCTCTTCCGGCTCTTTGCTGTCGAACAATCCCATGGTTTTTCCCTTCCTTTCCACCGGATGAACTCCGGTTCTGATGGATAATCAGACGAATTTGCCGGCTCACCTTCTGAACCATCCCCAGGGGAGTATACGGGGAACCCTCCGGCTGTATTCTCGATACGCTTCTCCAAACAATTCCTCCAGGTATTCCTCTTCTCTTGACACCAATCCTGAAACAACCCCGTACATAAATAACGGAGTTGTCAGGATCAGCCAGCTTTTAAGGATCAATGAGATCCCTGGGACAAGAAAGACAATCCAGGAGGCATACAGAGGGTGACGGCAGCAACGATAGATTCCCTCTGTGACAAGGTGTCCGCGGTTATAGGCCCGCTGAACTTACACGACGGAGATCAGCAAGAAAGGAATCCCGATAAGGATGAAAAAAATGCCAGTTCCCTGGATAAGCCGTTGCGGAAGAAACTCCATTCGAAAGACCGGAGCAAACGACAGATCCACAACCAGCATGATTCCGCCATAGAGTATGGAGAACACTGCAAGGAGAGGTCCAACGCCCCAGCGGCTCATTCGTGGAATCTTTCGCTTCACAAACTCCCTCCTACCCTGCAACCATTTCCCGCTTCATACTTGTTCTTACTCAACTATGGCTCGAATGGCTGTGAGCGTGCGCCAGTTTCGCGCGGTCGCGGGAGTTCTAAGAACGGATTCGACCCGGGCTGCCAGTGAGGATTTTCCGATTCCGTCCGGTGCATGAAGATAAAAGACCCGGTCATTCAGGGAGAATTTCTCGCTGTTCTTTCTTATCCGTTCAAGGGATTTCAGATCGGGGGTCTGGATACCGTGCAGGAGGAAGAATAGGTGGAGCGTGGCAGGCATGGATTCTGCTTCCGGAAAAGGGTTGTCCTCCATTGCTATTTTTAATTCTTCAGGCGAGAGAACCACAACATCAGGCTCAAAACCGGAATGATCCCAAATGGACTTGCGTATCAGTTCACCCAGCGCACCAGGGTCATCGGATTCATGAAAAAAGACAACGTTCCCGCTCTGAATATAGGTTCGCACATTCCGGGCACCACACTGTTTCATATGTTCCCGAAGATCCTGCATGCGAAGAAGATTCCGCCCGCCCACGTTAATCCCTCGAAAGAGAGCGATCCATACATTCATGGATTTGTGCTGTCCTTTCATTCAGATCCGCTCCGGATTTTTCACCGTGCGATCGTCCTGAACCGTACCCGTATTGAGTGTCCCTGCAGGTTCAAAGAGGAGAACATGAACCTCATCGGACGCTTCGGGACAGTGCTCCGTTCCTCTGGGTACGATTATAAATTCACCTTCCCGGATGGTCCTGGAAAAGTTTCGGAACTTCATGGTAAATGAGCCATGAAGAACAAGAAACAGTTCGTCTCCCTCGTTATGGGAGTGCCAGGTGAATAAACCTTGAAACTTCACGAGCCGGACGTGCTGTCCATTGAGTTCTCCCACGATCTTCGGATCCCAGAATGAGGAAAAGGCAGACAGCTTCTCCTCAAGGTTCACCACTTCACACATAATTCACCTCCTGGCCTCCGATCGGGGTTCGGATTTATCCTGCACCAACCGGCATCCTCTTCAGATAGTTCCAGTACCCCTTCAATGCTCGATAGGCCACCCACAGATAGAGAATTCCTCCCAGAATCATCGGTCCATAGATCAGGGCCACGGCGACGGGAGGCACGACCGCGGCAAAGAGCAGCCCTAAAGCGAAAATAAGTGCAGTCACTATGAAAATCAGAAGCATGGTGCTGAAGGTCATCGCGTTCCAGACAAGATGGGAGGCAAACCACCGATCCGGACGAACGGGACGAATCATTGCGGCCCAGAATAACCATGCGTAGTGATAGAGGGTTATGGAACCCATGACAAAGAACAACATCCCGATTCCCGTTTTCGGAAGATAACCCGCTACCAGGAGAGCGAACCAGGCCAGAAAGGCAACGACAAGGAAGTACGCTACATGGCCAAAAAGAAGTTCGATCGCTGAAGGGTCGGATTGCTCGGTCGTATTCAGCGACTGCTCCAGGAATGTGTTCATCCAGGCTCGCATGCATCCCTCCTGGCCGAAACTCTAATCGATGTTTCCATTACGCAGCTTCACCACCCAAATGGAAGGATGGCTCCTTCATGAACATGAAAGGCAACTTCGACAAAAGCGATAAAGTTCCAGAGAGAATGGAGAATCATGGTGACATAGGTAGATCCGGAAAGAATCCGTGCCAGCCCGAGCATGACGCCGCCCGCAAAGATCGTCAGGATCCCGTATAGATCGTATTGAAAATGCAGTACGGACCATCCGGCGGCCGTGAGGACCACTGCCCAGGCTGGCCCCCAACGGCTCTGGATACCGGGAAGGAGAAACCCCCTGAATAAAGCCTCCTCAAAAAGAGGAGCCGCAAAGACAACGGCCAGAAACAACAGGCTCCTGGATCCCGCCGTTTCAAACATGGTGACCATGACATCGGGAACGATGGGTTTATTCAACAGTACAGTAAGGACATCCGAGAGGATCGCAAAGGTGATCGTAGCCCCAATCCAGAAGGCAAAGACACGCAGGGATACGGACGAAAGGTTAAGGTATTCAAGAGGTTTCCTGCGGCGCTTCATCCAGGAGAAGAGGTAGATCATCCCGATCGCGGGAAAGGTGGAAACAAGGGAGGCCACCGCCATCACGAGCCCACTGGACGCCATCCAGGTCACATTTTGTTCAAAATCAACATTCGGGTACTGCACCTGGTGCAAAACCAGGAAAGCAACCGCCACCACCGTATTAAAAATAAGAAAGACCGCCAGAACGACCAGTGAAAGCCACAAAGAGCTCCAGGCTCCCCAGCGCTCTATATTCGTTGACACTTCCCCTGGAATTCCCCCTTCACCGGTGTTTAAAGTACTTTTGAGGGACCCCAATTCTGATCGATCTGAAACCGAATTCAACATCTCCGGATCATGGCTCATGGATTGCGTCCATCATATCACCATCACTCATCAGAAGGGGTGAACGTCCAGGTTCTGTCGTGAAAACACACTGAAATCCCATTCTCCAGGGTATGGCGCTCCAGTTCTGGTACATCGATCGTTTCCTCAGGAGAAAAATGAACCGTACCCGCAGCATAGGTGTATCCGATCCTCACTTCTCCCATCAAAAACTGGACATACGATCCGCTTCCACAGCCCGGGCATGTGTGATGCACGGTCTTCAGAAGAGACCAGTAACCGGAGCAGTGATTCAGGAATGTCTCAAGGGAGGATTTCATGCCGCAATTCCAGCATGGAATGTAGATGTCACCGTTCATGGCACGGTGTCCGCACACTACAGCTCCTTCTGTATCTCTTCAACCTTTTCCTTCGCTTCCTTCAGGCCAACATGATACATTTCACGATACAGTTTAATCGCCTGGATTTTGTATCCCTCGCGCATGAGGTGTCTGATATCCTCCATGGTTGCGTTCTCCGCATCAGGGTACATCCCGCGCTCTTTCAATTTTTTCGTATCACCCCCGGATTTCAGGATAGATATGACGACAAGAAAAACGATAACAGCGACAATCCAGGGGTAAAGATCTTTCATTGAAAACCTCCGGAACGTCTGTATCGGACAGGTCTAGTCATCTTCACGTTCATTTCCGGGCCTTTCTTCCCGCTCCGGGAAGGTGGCTGCCAGGCCCCTGACAAATTGCCCCCGCCCCTCATCGGATAACCGGGCTTCCGAATGTCCCAACCGATACATCAGCGGCGGCATGTCTCCATCCCGAACCTCATCGGCAGCGTCCTGTCCTCGATTTTTCTTCTGAACACCCCACAGAGACACGTTGAAATGTTCGCGTCCTTCTTGCACATCGTGCTGAACCAGCCACGAAACGGGGGCCACCCTGCTGTACCAGGGCCATTTCGTCTCATGGCTGTGACAGTCGGCACAGGCAACCACGAAGAACGCCCTCGTCTGGGCCGAATCCCAATCCGGTTCAGAGACAACCGGCGGGTTCACATGGTTCCTTCCGTATGGTATGAACTGAATGGCAATTATGAGAAAAATGAGTACAACAAAAATCTTCCATTTCATCGGGCTGTCCTTTCCTGCCTCTCAATCCGGCGCCCTGCAAGCTGGCAGGGGCATAACGTGCGGGATTTTCTATCTAAGTATATCGTACTGAGAGCGATTGAAAGGCCTCAATCGGAAGAACTCTTCCGGACAGAATTCATTCGGGAAGCCACAACCAGGATTCGACGGTAGCATCGATGGGGGGCAGGTGTTGAATCGTCCCATCCTCTGCTTCAACCCACGGAGCCGGATATCCCGGAGTATAGGTTACGACCAGGACGGTCTTGCCGTCGCTGTACCGGACATTCCGCTGAACATCCATTGCGTGGAGATCGTATTGTGTCGGTTTTCCCGTAATAGCCGCCACCCTCTTCTCGAGGTCGGTCCGTGTCATTCCCACTTCTATGGAAATATCACGAAGCGGGCTGGAAATGGAATCAACACCACTCTCTCTTGAAATCGGCATACAGGCAAAGATGGTGAACAAAAGAATGAGGAACGTCAGGTGCGAGACGACTCTCGAATCATGCATACGCTCCTCTCGCTTGGGGATTCCTTCTACAAGGCGAAGTTCATGATGGCCAGCAACACAAAAATGACAAGGGCAAGATTCAGGGGCACAACATAATGATAAAAAAGTGGGCCCACTCTTCCGTCCTCCTCCCGGGTCAGCCGTGCATACTCATGCAGATATTTGAGGATCATCCAGCGAAGCCAGACGATGTTGACACGCATGCCCCGTCTCTGGAGATCCGCTGCAATCAAAATAGCTGCGACGACAGCCCAGATAACACAGACAACACCAAGACCGATAAGAATTCCCATGGTACCTCCCTGGATTCTGATCCCATCCACCACTCCTGAAATCAACCACCCTTCCATTGTAGCCTGAATATTGGTCATGATTTGAATTTCAAATCACATGAGAAAGGCAGAAACAACTAGTGCAGCCATCAGCCCCGGAATCAGACAGGCCAGTACACGCAATATGGTGATAGCGCGTCCGCTGCTTCTTCTTAGAAAGAGAAGTTCCGCCAATGCTGACACCCATACGATTATGGTTACAGGAAGGGCAAAGATAAGTACGCCAATCATTTCCCATTTCTCAGAATATGCACGGTTCGTCCAGACTTCCAGGGTAAAAAACGAAACAAGAACCAGTCCTATCATCCAGAACAGGTTCACCAGGTAGAGAAGCCACAGTTGTCTGTATCGTGCTCCAAGAAACAGGAAAAGTACAAAGACCGAGAGTGTCAGTATCGCAACCAGGTAAATCATTAAAAGATGTCAGACATTCCCCGCCTCTTCCTCGCGAATCCTCTGCTGGGTCCTGTTCCAGTAGAGAATCCCCAGAGGCAGAAGGATCGAGTACGGAACCCAGAGAAAATAACGCCAGGGTGACGGCAGGACAAACAACAGCACAAGAAAGATAATGGCGGCGATCCAGCCAATGATGGAAGCCCTGATCGCAAAGGCTCGCTCCTTCGGTCCCAAAGTATTGCGGATCGAAGCATATGTACCGATGAGTCCGCCAATAACCCCGATCACGCAGCCAATGATTCCCCCAATCAATCCAGGATTCATCACGCAACTCCCTTCTTTCCAAATATTATCGACGTCAATCTCGAAATACTGAACATTGGATGCATCTCTTCTGGTATACGCATTATAAAGGGAATTCATTCGATATCGTGCGATCTTGATTTTTTTCAGATCGCCTGCTCATGAAGGACACTCTCAATTCTCCGATGACGGATCGGTGGCATTCACGGCCTTTTTGCTTTTTGTATAGTGTCCGGTGAGAACCTGGAAAAGTGATTCCGGAAATATAGCCTCGATTTCATCCAGTCGTTTTAAGCCAAAGATAAACGAGATCGCAATAGGATCCGTTCTGTAATCCGTATGTCCCTCATAAAAGCCATACCGCATGATGTAGTAGGGTGCCATTTCACTGAAATGGATGGTTGTCAATCGTTCCCGCAGTTCCGTAAATTGTGTCTGGGACAGGAAACCATATCTCGTTTTGAGAAGTGCTTCTTCATCCGGTAAAAGGTCACTATGTACTGAAATATCAAATCTTCCCTGAATTTCATCCTGAAAAATGGAGATTTGCCACCCTTTTGTGCCCTGTGCGTCCAGCTTGACTATTCTTCCGTTGTACAACAGGCGTGGAATCCGATCCCAGAATCGAGCCCAGTTTCCAGACTCGATTTCCATGAGCAGGATATTCCACACATGGAAAAGAGGTTTCGCCATATCTGGGTGCGTGAATCCCAGCCCGGCAACAAGCCGGTTATCGCCTTTCAATACGCTGAGGATATCCTCATCTGACGCTAAAAAACCCGCATAGGACAGCGCCCCTGGATGTCCGATACAATCGATCAGGGCAATCGGAAAACCCGTAATCTCTTCCTTACGATCCAGATCGGATTCAGAATGGAGCCCGGTCTGGGCCATGACCGGGAAATCCCCTCTATCCACCTCCAGCTGGCGGTCCTTACCAAAGATGCTTCCTACTCTACTGCTGTAATGCAAAGGAGTTCCATCTTCAACCGTAACAGGTATAAGAAGGTAATTCGAATCCCGGGTCATGGCGGTAACGATCTCGTCGCCCATAAAGGTATAAGGAGAAGGCAGACCGGGTGCATGGTTCAGAATCTCCGGATAAAGCGGGTAGGTTTTTCCCTCGAACACGACCGCAGCAGTCGAATCGGAATCCTGAGAAACAACGGAAACGGATGTCCAGACAGTTAGAAAGATAAGGAACCCGTAGATCATCCATGAATGACTCTTCACGGAAACCTCCCATCCTATTAAGATATTACTGTCATCCTTTTTTCATTATAAAACACAGAGTGCCTGTTTTTTCATCTTCTCCCTCAAAGGTAAAACCACATTTTTCAATTACTCGTTGTGAGGCATGATTTGTCGCAGCTGTTCGGATCATGATTCGCTTTATGCGGGTATCTCTCCATGCGAAGACAGTCAGAGCCTGAACCATATCGGTGGCATAGCCCAATCCTACCCAGGCAGGCATGATCGAATAACCGATTTCCACCTCACCTTCTACTCCAGGCGGGCCAAGAAATCCTCCCGATCCAATTAATACCCCATGACCCTCTGCCTCTGATCGCACAATGGCGTACCAACCGTACCACCCGACAACCGAATCACCGCCTTCCCTGAGGCGATCCCTGAAATACAACTGTGCATCCCGATCATATTCACCCGGTGGCCACCCGGCTTCAACAGAGACACCCAGAAGGGCTGCGAGACTGACGGGGTCTTCGATCTCTGCACAGACAAGATCGTACGTAGCCGCAATTAAATCCAGTTTCCCGGTTATGAGTCGTTTTCGACGATCAGACACCACTCCTGATTCCCCTCATGTTTTGATCTACAGGACATTCTGGCATAGAAATCAGAACGTTGTCACGGACATAATTTTTTTTTCAGGAGAGGTACACCATGCCGATGGCTATTTTTCCGGGGGAACAGAAAGTTCCGTTATGGTCTGAATGCCTTCCGCGACATTCGGGATTATCCCTCGCTGGATATAAATCGGTCGAACCATTTCCCGCAGCCCGGAGAGCCTTGTCATAAAGATCCAGGCCCCGACAATGCAGCAGATTCCACCAATCAGAAGGGTAAAGGGAGCTCCAATGGCACTGGCCAGACTTCCCGCCAGAAAGCTTCCAAAAGGAACGGTCCCCATGAAGGCCATGGCAAAGAAGCTCATGACCCGACCCCGCTTTTCATCATCTACAATCGTCTGCAGGATAATATTGCTGGAAGCCATTTGCACCATCATGCCAAATCCCGTAATCACCATGAGTACCAGGGAAAGAGGGAGGAATCGCGAAAAGGAGAATGCAATCAGGCCCAGGCCGAAAATACCGGACGCCAGAGGGACCAGTCGGCCAAGACCCAGAACACTTTTCCGGGATGCCAGATAGAGGGCGCCTACCAGGGCACCGACACCCGACGACCCCATGAGGAACCCGAACGTATGCGATCCTCCATGCAGAATTTCCTTGGCAAAGACAGGCACAAGAACCACATATGGCATGCCTACGAGGCTGACGAGTGCCAGAAGAAGAATAATCGACCGTATCGGAGCAAACCCGAAGGTGTACGCAAATCCTTCCCGTAATTCCTGAATCACGTGAGTATCTGTCTTCTTTTTCGGTTTTGGTCTGATTTTCATGAGAAGGAGCGAGACAATCACGAACGCATAGCTTACCCCGTTCAGCAGAAAACAGATCCCCTCTCCCATGGAGGCGATGATGACACCCGCAATGGAAGGCCCCAGCAGTCTCGCACTGTTCACCATTGAAGAATTCAGGGCAATGGCGTTTCCCAGATCCTCGTGGTTTTCCACCATCTCAACGACAAAGGCCTGCCGGGCCGGGATGTCAAAGGCGTTTATACAGCCCAGGAATACACTAAGGTAGATGATATGCCAGACACTCAATGCATCCGTGTAATAGAGGTAGGTCAGGAAAAGCGCCTGCACCATGGCCAGCACCTGTGTGACCAGCAGGATGCGATATCGATTCCACCGATCGGAAATGACCCCTGCAAAGGGAGCCAGGAGAAACGTGGGAATCTGTCCTGCAAACCCCACCACCCCGAGGAGAAATACCGACCCGCTTACCCGATAGACCAGCCAGGGGAGTGCGATACGCTGGATCCACGTCCCAACCAGGGAAATGCTCTGTCCACCAAAGAAGAGGCGGTAATTTCGGTACCGGAGAGATCGGAACATGTGCCGCGGAACTCCCGGCCTCCTGCTTTCGTTGGGTTGATCCTGAGTCATCATGAACTTTCTGACATGAGTTGGGTGGCTCTTCCAATGAAATTCTACCTGATTTTTTCCGGGTCTGGAAGTTCAGAATGCGTCTCATGTACCTATATTAGATTTGAATAATTCACTCCTGGATTATGTTCTCTAATGAGAATGAGACATAACAATTGGTCTCGCACTTTAATCATAGTAATACTCGTAATGTGGTCTTTAGAAGGCTGTACGACCTGGGCAGCCAGGGGTTTCCACGTACAGTCAGGCGAAAAGATTCAGCTTATTGTTATGCCTATCGAATGCACCGCCCCTATAACCCATCTGAAATCGATTGAAACAATACCTGAAGGTGCAGATCCACCAGATGATGAGGGAAAGGTGATTCGAGACTTGCTGGATCAGGCTACCCGGGAAATGACGGAATCCCTTGACCTTGAGTTGGATAAGACACCCTATTTCCATGTGATTTCTCATCAGACAGCGAAGAGAAAAGATGACCAACCCGGAGGTCAGGATCAAGCCGATGCAGTTTTAAAGGTACAACTTTCGGGATACGGCAAGCTAAAACGCAGATGGCAGCTCTACATGGTTGGTTCCGGGTTGGTTGAAGGCCTTCTCCAGGGTATCGCTGGCTATAAGATTTCAAGCAACATATACGTGGGCATCGGGTTGGCTGCCGAAGAAATCGCTCAAGAATTGCTGACCTGGGTGGGTGGTGTGGCTCTCTTCAACAAGCATTTCACACCCGTTCTTCTTGAAGCCAGACTCTACGATGCACACAGCGGGAAAAAGCTCTGGACCAGGATCATCGCTGCCGTAGGGAAAAAGAAAGATTTTTCGTCCCTTTCAAAAGAAGAGAGCCATCTTCTGGAAGTCCGGCTCCGCGTCGTACGGGAAAAGGCCATTTCCGAACTTACACAGGCTCTTGTTAAGAAAACCCGGAAACAGCTGGCATTCATTCAGTTGTCAGGACAATCGGCCTCCCCGGGAAATGTAAAGCTCGCCCCTATCGTCCCATGAACATCATGACCAAGGATCGGCAGGGTACCCTGCTCTCCTATTGAGCCACGAGTTCCACTCTCCGGTTCAGTGCCCGACCTTCTTCGCTACTGTTGGAAGCAACGGGGGACGTCGGACCCGCCCCGAAGGGGGTCAATCTGGATACCGCCACTCCGTACTTTCCGGTGAGAGCCTGAATTACAGCATTGGCGCGGGCATTGGAAAGCGTAAGGTTGTAGTCAAAGGCCCCCTGGTTGTCCGTGTGCCCCACCACATAGAGCTTCAGCTTCGGATCTGTTTTGAGCAATTTTGCAATTTCCTTCAGCGTGGGCTCCGAATCCGGTTTGAGGTCCGATTTCGCCGTATCAAAGTAGATCCCATAAACGGCGACCCTGCCGGTCTGCCGAATTGCACCGAGGAGGCTGTCCGCACTGGCCACGATATCCTGTTTCATGGCCTGTTTTTCCACCAGGAAAACCTTGTACATTCCATTGCTCGGACCCTCAACATAGACCCAGACTTCCACATTGTTCTTGACGACCTTCAATGTGATGTACTGCGTCCCGCCGTCTTCAAACTCATAGACCGTTTCACCGCCTATCGACTTTACGGCGTTTTTGTAATTGGCTACGATCTGCATTCCGCTGGGGTATTTCACACCATCGTTGGCATAGTAGTCCAGGTAGGTGTATTGCCCTTCCACGACCTGGACCCTGTCATAGCCGACCGGGAAAGAATATCGACTGAAATCCAGTTCCTGGTATTCAGAAATATAAAATCCAGGCATCCTGCTGAAGAGTGCGGGATCCTTGCATCCCTCGCAGTCATTCGGATCACTGACTGCAAACGTCAGGATCGAGGGGACCAGGCACAGTAACCAGACATACATGCATCGTTTGACCATAGACACTCCTCTTGATTGTAAGGTTATTGGGTATTTTCAGTGATGATTATACGCTTATTTTTATTTCCTCTGCAGGCCGGTGTCGGGAATCCGACACGATTAATTATTTCATGGTTATTGGATTGAGAGGTTGAGTATGAACATGGAGATCGAAGATGTCCGGACGGGAATAGTGTCCCGTAACATCCAGAGCCCGGCGTGCGGAACCAACTCGATCCGGGTCGAAATCGGCGTAGAGAATGGCGTGTTCGTTTCTCAGGGGTCCCGCAACGATTTCGCCCCCCGGAGCGACAACGACGGAATCCCCGGGATTGACCCACTCATCCGCATCCGGATAGAGAATATCTTTCCCCGGAAAGTCTTCCGGAAAATCACTCCCCTTGAGAGGGGTGCCGCTCCCGACCACCCAGCAGCGTCCTTCCCGGGCAATATGCTGCAGCGTTCCGATCCATCCGTCTCCGCTGTCGTACGTTGGTGCGATATAGACTTCTACTCCCTGTGCATACAGGGCGTACCGGGCCAGAGGCATATAGTTTTCCCAGCAGATCAGTCCGCCCATTCTTCCACATGGTGTATCAACAACCCTGAGCCCCGATGCATCCCCCATCCCCCAGACCATGCGTTCCGGGTTTGTCGGCATCAGCTTCCGATGACGGTTTTGAATTGACCCATCCGCACCAATGATCACAACCGTGTTATAGAGCGTTGTTCTACCGAACCGGGCATCTCTTTCATGAATTCCGCATACAACCGTGACTGCGTGATCTTTTGACATCTGGCGCATTGGATTCAGGTCGTCGGAAGATAAGGAGACAGCGTGCCTTAGCAATCGATCATAAATCTCCCCGGTAAGGTCCCAGTCGCTTCCTGGTCTGAGTCGCCAGATCCACGCCGGGTACCCCGGAAAAAACGTTTCAGGAAAAATGATCAGCGTTGCCCCATGGTCAACAGCCTCTTCAATCCATTGAATGGCACGTTCCATCGTAGCCTGTTTGTCGAGATAAAAAGGGGATTGCTGGATAATGGCAAGTTTTGGCATCGTACGATCCTCCTGAACTGGCATCCCTCCTACAAGGCTGATTCTTTCCTCAAAATTCCACGATCAAAATTTTTCTCTACAGTAATCCCGGGATAAATCGCTTTGTTCGAGAGCAATAGGCAGCATATTCGGATCCCAGAGAATCGAGAAGGGCTTTTTCTTCCTTTGTGACTCGATAGAATAGCCCGATTACAATCGGGATCATCATGATAAAAATGCTGAGCCAGCTGCCAAAATAGACACCAAGTCCCAGGAAAGCGATCAACAGGCCCGTATAGGAGGGATGCCGCATATAACTGTAAAGTCCCCGGTCCATCACGGCATGGTCCGAATGAATGGCAATATCCACGGTAAACCATCGCCCGAGCGGAAGGATGGCGATCCAGCGAATGGTCAGGCCTCCGGTCAGAAGGCCCAGAGCCGCAACCTGGCGAACGAGGGGAGATCCCGGGATTTGACCCGGAGGCAGGGTATGAATATAAATGGCAAGAAAAATCCCTGCGGCAATGCAAGACCAAAGCAGAAGCATCGCACCTCGATCCTCCCGCTGAACCGACCTGCCACGTGATCGTTTCAGGATCGCAAGGATAATTTCAGATACAGGAAACAGGATGACAACTGCAGATAACGTGGAATGAATCAAAAATCCTCCCGGGTATGTAAACGATTCAGCGTAGTTTCAATTCTATCAGCGACTGGATGCTTTCCAGATCTGATTCGGAACTCACGGGCAGGCGGAAGCCCGTACCTTCTCCGTAGCGTTTGGCGCCCCGAATGACATCCATTACGGAAGGAGCCAGCGAAAGGCTCCCTAAAGTTTTCATGGCGCGATCCCCGAGCACAAGACCCACAAGAAACTGCTGATCTTGCGGAATCATGTAGGCAATGATGCGTTTTCCCCGTTTCACACGCATACTCCAACCGTACGCCGCCCCGGAGTTTTTCCATTCATGAGAGTCAACTCCTGCTGTTTCGGTCAACCAGTCGAAAAGTGATGACCATGAATCCCACGCAGGCCCCAGGACTTCCATGATCTGAGAGGACGTCGGCGGGTTTGGATCATGAAAAACGGAGAGTGCCATCCCCGGGTAGGCTCCTTTCGAACTTTAAGGACACGGCGTAGGTGAATGGAAAGATCATGACCCTCAATATGACCCCGAACCAGGATACCTTCACGATTCCCCGACAACCCGGATGGCTCCCGCTTCCAGCAACGGACCCAGTATGTTCGCTGCACCCCCGTGCTCCACAATTTTCCCATCGATTACCCGGTCCACATTTACTCCTGTAAACGTTACGGCTTTCCCGGTCGGACGGATACCCATCCACCAACCGATATGGATCCCTCTTGCAGTAATGCAGGAAACAACCCACTCTCCCTCCGCAATCTGTCGATCGACCTTAATCTTCAGATCTCCATAGGTTTGACGGACTCCCTGAATGTGATCGCGGGCTCCTTCAATTCCTAAGGGGTATCGTTTCCCTTCATGGACTTCCGTATATTCCGGTGAAAGGAAATCCCTCAGCCTTTCGACGGACCCTGTACTTACCACTTCCTCATAATAATGACGAACTACAGCTTTGTTATTATTGCTCGACATCGCGGACCTCCATCATGATTTTCCCCAAATGTTTCGCCGGTCCTGTCACGGGGAGAATCATCGGACAAAGTAATAAACGAGGGCAATCAATACAACAATTACAAGAATGGTAAGGAGAGAACATCCCAGAAGGGTGTCGGATCGGTCTTTTCGATCAAAGACACGGATCACTTCTGAAAATTCACCTATCGCTCGTGAAGTTTCAGGAGTACGGTCTAGAATTCTGAGTTTGGCCGTGATGGCCCTCAGCCTGTCCACGGCTGCATGGGTTTCCTGGGTGGCCGAGAAGGCAAGATTGACCAGGGGGATACATTTCACCCCGGCTTCAATCAGGGCCCCGGCATCCTCCGGGATATAACCTGCCGTCAGGAGGGCCACCCTTCGTTCAGACTCGGCCTCAGACAGGGCGGCATGAAGCTGATCCAGAGCGATCATCTGGTCGGACAGGGTGGGTGAAGGGTCGAACGAGGTTCCGCAAAAAGGACAGATATGCCCTTTTAGAGGAGCACCGCAGTTTTCACAATTGGATTGAAGATCCATCATCGGTTCTCCTTTTCTTCCGTGCGGCTCGAGGTTTGATCTGGATCCACCAAAATTATAACTGATCCCCTTTCATTTCAGGATAATGGAAACCAGGAAATAGACCCCCAGTACGGCCAGAACGACAGAAGCCGCAAGCAGAAGCCCAAGACGAACCCGTGGATGGATGGTCGATGTCATGCCTATGAATAGGATAAGGGACGCAAGACAGATAACGATGACCGAGTAAAAGGCTCCAATTAATGCAACCGCATAAAGGGGTGACTGAGACCATGCCTGGAGGGCTAACGGACCAAGGACCAGGCTCCACCCAATATACGGGCCTGGATTCACCAGATTGACCCCTACCGCCTGAAGGAATGTGCGGGTTGGATGCCGGGAGGCATCCATGTCACCCAGGCGGGCATGCCGCCACTCCAGAAAGGTCTTCACAGCCAGAAAGAGCAAAACAACACCGCCGGCTCCCCGAAGAACAGCCTCGAAGCCGCCGGGGACGTGATGCAGGAGAAAGAGCATGAGACAGGCAATGGGGATATCACTGATGAGGGGAGCAAAAGCCGCCGGAAGCGTACGTTTCCATCCGTCCGCTGCAACACGGGAGAGGAGGAACGCATTCAGAGGACCCGGCTGAACTGCCGCGGCAAAGGCAAACCCTCCCCCTATGAGAACGTATTTAATCCACATGTGAGCTGTAGATCGTAATTTCGGACCCGGCCATTATTCAATCCTGTGAGTATCAGAGATTTCATCAGCATTCGTAACGCACACATCCAGATCGTGAATAATACCGTCCTCAATCTTATAGATCCAGCCGTGAACCGCCAGTTTCTGACCCGCTTTCCAGGCATTCTGGACAATGGTCGTATGGCAGACATTGGCCACCTGTTCGCGGACATTCAGCTCACAAAGGAGACTGACTCGACCTTCGATATCTTCAATTGCACCAATCTTGTCCTGATGGTACCGATAGACATCCTTCAGGTGGCGAAGCCAGTTGTCAATCAATCCATGTTCCTGGGCTTCCATGGCCGCCTTCACTCCCCCGCATCCGTAATGGCCGCAGACAATTACATGTTGGACTTTCAGGACTTCGACCGCGTATTGAATCACAGAGAGACAGTTAAGATCCGTATGGATGACCAGATTCGCGATATTACGATGGACAAAGATCTCTCCCGGAGGCAGATCCACAATCTCGTTGGCGGGCACCCTGCTGTCGGAACATCCAATCCAGAGATATTCAGGACTCTGCTGTCTGCTGAGTTGCGAAAAGAAGCCCGGATGGTTTTCCTCAACCCGTTTCGCCCAGCGCCGGTTGTTATCAAAGAGATGACGAAGCACACGCATAATGTTGAACCTATCTTACCCTATCGAGCATCACAGGTGGAAAATTTTGCGTAGATATCGTCACTGACTTCGATGGGTTTCAGAGTTTCGGCATGAATCGGACACCAGGTCGTCAGAGCAGTGGCCAGGATTTTCCCGTCCCTTTTTCTGAGTAGTTCCGTGTGCCGTTCAAATCCTCTTCTTGTGACGCCCCCCACCCAGGTCCGCGCGACAATGGTATCTTCCGGAAGTGCAGGCCTTCGGTAATCGATCTCATGCCGCGCCACGACCCAGAGCAGGGCCCGCTTTTCACTCTCTGAAGCCAGCGCATTCCAGTGGGCCACCGCCGCGTCCTGCACCCAGCGCAGGTAGACCACATTGTTGACATGGCCCAGACGATCGATATCCTCTGGTTGAATTGTAATTTCGATTTCATAGGGTAAACGGGATCGGTTTGAACTCATAGACGACATGATACCTCGATCCATCCATAATATTAAAAATTGCGAATCAGGGACTTCTTCAGCAGGTTTTTTCCGATCCGATCAACCGGGATTTTCAGAGGAACCGGTCACAGACTCCATGAGTTCCCGCGGATATTCCTGCAGCACCTTTACAATTTCGGGATCACCATCCGAAACAAGGATGGCCTTTAACCTTTCCCTTACAGAAGCATCATGCAGCATGTTCCATAGGAACTCATAGGATCGGGCCGATTCCAGATCCTGTTCTGTTATGGTGCAGAGCGTTGGATCCTCCATAAAGGTGCGATCAAGTTTTCCTTCCAGAAAATCGCGATTAATGATGATCCTGAAGGAAACAAGGTTTTCTTCCGGATTGTGTTTTGCATATTCATAGATGTACTCGATGACGGTACCCACAAGCCGATCCAGACTTCCGTCTGTAAAATTCAGCGTCCTCGTAACCACCTCATCCGGTTTGTTTTGAGAGGGCTGTTCTTTCTTATTACAGGAGAAACTAAAGAGAACAACCACAATAAGCAGGAAAGGGAATCTCTTGACCATAGCAACCTCCGCGGATTGAACATCCATCCTCCACCTGCTTATACTGTAATACAAACAACCGGAAAAACAAACCTTTTCCCGTCGATTCCTTTACTATTCTCCGTACACAAAGACCGTGAAGCGGGTATACAGACCCAGGAAACCTTTTGTTTCGTAATCCACATGATGAATGGCCGTAATCCCGGCTTTCTTGGCAGCCGCGTCAATCGAGCAATCTCCCACGGCAATGAGACCCAGGAAAGATTCGCACGTACTTTCCCCGGTTTTCAGGGTCCCCTGTACGTCATTTGCTGTGGCGGACACAGGCGCTTTGACATCGGTGTAGACGACACCTGTTACAGGAGCCACACCATATGCACAGGAAATGAGGAGGGAAAGGGAAAACAGCAGGGCCAGCAAGAACAATGCACGAAGTTTCATTTGAATTTCCTTTCTGCCTGACTGTCATACCGGACAATCTCGGCTCAGTGAAGTAGGTTTGCAGGATCCATGCCAGGTTTTTAAGCACAAATATTTGATTACACAGTGGGATCGTTCCAGTAGATGTCTTTTCAAGAGGACAGATCGAACATAAGATGTCCCTAATGACTTAAAAAATTCATGCAAATTTGATCAGCAGGGCCAGCCCTCCAAAAACAATCACAAGAAAAAGAAAATAGAGCAGAATACTTGCCCATCGGGGAAGAGCCAGAACATGGTTATTGACCAGCATCTCGTAGGGGCGTCTCACGGGTGGAACCGTCCTGGACTGATCGCTCGACCACACCCAGTGCACACCATTTTCCGCGCCGCAGATGTACCAGGTGCCACTGTCATCCGTATACTGACAGTGAGCTTTCAGGTAGACGGGACGAATATTGATTTTCGGGAACGGAGATCGAAGGAGCATCCCGATCATGGTCATCTCTTTCAGGGTACCCCCCTCTTTCTCAATCGTTTCCCGAACGTACTTTCGTAATGCCCGGTATCGTTTCGTCCAGTTCTTCAGTTCCGACACCGCAACATACAGGGTGGGATCCATACTCTTTAAACCTCTGGAAAATAAAAAACCATGCTTTTCCATTTGATCATATCAGATTCGCTTTCTATCTATGGAAAGGTGCCGTAATAGAAAGGGCCGCCCAAAAACAGCAATGAGCACCAGAGGAACCAGGCAGAGAAGGGCGACGGGTTCAACCCGGATCATTCGTACAATCAGACCGAGTGTTGAAGCGGCACCGGCCAACAGGCCGAAACCTGTCACAGTACGGGATCCTGCGCGTTCAAAAAATGCAAGGCCGCTAACCACGGTAAACGTGAAAAGGAATGCAAGACTGGCTGTTTCGACCAGGGTAGCCAGGGATCCAAACACCGCAAGGATAGCCGCCGCACTTCCCATGATAATGATGGCCCGATCCGGGACACCCCTCCGGTTCCGATGCTCCAGTGACATCGGAAGTTCCCCACCCTCCGCCACTTCGTGGGCCAGGCGGGCTGTGGCAAAGAGCGTGGAATTAATTGCAGAACCCGTGGAAAACGCAGCACCTATCGTGACAAGAATCAGTCCCGGAATTCCCAGGATTTTCCGACCGGCTACTGCAAGAGCAACTTCCTCATGCTGGACAACCTGATCGGCCCCGATCAACATCGTAGTCCCCAGTGTGACCGCGATATAGACACCAATCACCACGACGATGGCAGAAAGCACGGCTCTCGGCAATGTCTTTCTGGGTGATTTGATATCCTCATAGTCATATGCCAAGAGCTGAAAACCCTCATAGGCCATGAAAACAGAGGCCGCACCAAAGAGTGCCGCTCCAAATCCAGAATCCGGTACACCCTTTGACAGCATGGGAATATCCCACTGAGCCAGACCCCAACAGGAAAGACCTACCAGGACGATTAGCTTAAACCAGACTAAAAATACTTCCACATCCCCCGCCTCACCCACTCCCCGCAGGTTTAAACCAATGAAAAGAACGAGAATTGCGAGGGCCGCCGCCCTTGGGAACCAGGGACCCAGACCTACGACATTTCCAAGGTATTGCCCGAAGGTAAAGGCATAGACCGAATTGGTCAGGATATACCCGATAATCAGAACCCAGGAAAGACTGCCGGCAAATCCCTCTGCATTAATTTCCCGAAGAAAGGTAAAGGCTCCTCCCCCCTCTCCATAATAGTCTGAAAGCTTTACATAGCTGTACCCCGCCGCCAGGGCTACCAGGCCTGCCGCCAAAAAACTCAACCAGGCCAACGCTCCGGCGATATGAATGACAACTCCCAGCGTGGAGAAGATTCCCCCTCCCACCATACCTCCCACAGCCATGGACCATGTAGCAGTAAACCCAAGCTTATCCGAAGAACGATTCATCACCCTGTGAACCCGATGGAACGATTACGATAGAATCTCATGATAACCAGTATAACCCCTGTTTCACGCTTCGAATTGCACATCACGCAAAGTCAGGGCAGGATTGGCGATGATTGGCCCTGTGTCAGGAACGATTCATCTATCTCCATTAATTTGAACATATTCCTTGTATAACGTGCGCAATCCATGGTGAGACCACCATGGAAGCCATCCAGGGAGCATCAACCTTCCCCGGAAGAGGTTGAAGTCGGATAGGAGACGTTCCCAGGAATATCCTGCTACGAATCGTCCGAATAAATTTCGAAGATAAGCGTGAGAACCGCCCACATCAGTCCGACAAAAAAAGATCATGTGTGGCAGTGACCCTGATCCATCCCACAAAGAATGTTGCAATGGCGACATTCAGAATGGATCCAGTTCCGACACCGCAACGTACAGGGTGGGATCCATGAATATCACCTCCAATGCCGTCGAAAAACTTGAAATAGTAATGGGGTATAGCAGAATGATTTTTCATTTTCGGAATTCTTCTCCCGAAGAGGAACCCGCCGGCTTTAATTGTTTCCCGTCCAACGATTCATTTGGCGTTACATTTTGCAGCCATTGAATCATTTTATTCAGATATTCCGGATGCACCTTCCAGCTTATCCGTCTCCTTCTCTCCTTTTCACAGCCCGTCTGCGAGGGAACCATGTCATGATCGACACCGGGAAAGAGGATGACCTCTGAGGTCGGGTTACCCGCATTTTCAATAGCGTTCAGATAGGCTTTCACACCCTGATGCGGGTCTACGTTTGTATCCAGCTCTCCAAAAAACGCCAGCACGGGAATGTTTACCTTCTCCATGATCGGTACAGGATCAAAATAACTATCCCCTTCTTTGCTCCTGGGAGTCCACCGATCCTTTGGTAAAATGCCGGCCATAAAACCAATGTCCTTCACAACCGGAAAGCGTTCAAGAAGCTCTGCGCCATTCGAGACATAGGCTTCATAGTCTGGAGCACGCAAGACTTCCAACACCAGGGCATCCGCTTCCTGTGACTCTTTCTTACTGTACCCCTCACACTGAATCTGCCTGCCCATATAATAGGCGGTCTGCTGAATACTATCTTCACCCGGAGAGCCCACAAGGATTACGAAGGATAGATCTATTCCATCCTTGAGGGTATACGCCAGGACATACCCACCCTGGCTGACTCCCCATGCTCCGATCCTGTCCTTATCGATCGAAGGTTGATTTCGCAATAGAGATACCGCATCCCGCACGATCCCAGCGCGCTCGCAAAATACGCCACCTTCATGAAAAGATCCTGTAGACTTCCCCGATCCCGGCTTGTCCCAGATCAACGTGGCGAATCCTGCCTGAACGAATCTATTTCTCATCTCCCGGTAGTAATCCTTCGTTCCCCTTCCATCCCCGTGGACAATGATGATTGCGGGATGTTTCCCCTCGCCTTCGGGGAGCTGGAGATTGCCCACGAGGGTAAATGCCCCCGAAGAAAAGGTAATGGTTCGGGAAGACTGGGATGAAACGAGTTTTGATGGGCAGGCAACCATCCATGGGAATGCCAGGAGCAGGATGAGACAGGGCAGATGTAACGAATGTCTGGTACATACTTGGATCATCAGTGATTTCCTATGAATGACCAAGCCACCAGCCAATAAAAACAAGAATGACACACAACAGGGCAATCCCGGTGACAAGGTACATCCGAAACTGGCGTGTCTCGAGCTCCCGTGCTTCATCCAGATAGAAACGGCCTTCCTGCAACTCCACGAATACCCCTCTATGTCTCAGCATTTCAAAGAGAGGGCTCTTCGTAACGCCAATCTCTGCCAGGGTTCGTGCTGACTCCGGGGAAAGGGCTCCCACGGACCGAAAAACCTTGATCATTTTCTTCCGTTTCCTCGAAATGACCGCAGCAGCCACAGGTGCAAAAGATGTCGAAGGAATCATGACTATCTCCCGATGCAAACAGATTGAACATGAATAAAGCCACTTCCATCATGTATTTCTAAGCATGGTATACGCCAGACACCCGGGGAAAATTCACTTTCAAACAGACCGTTTGATCCACTTGATTCACCAGTACCCTCGATTCCGGACGTCTTTCAAATAGATTGTAACAGACGCGGAGCACCGACTATCCCAAAATGTCCGGATTGTGACTGATCCGGCATCCGGTATAATCCAGAGGATGCTCACAGCTGGATATATAAGCCCTGGACAGCGACAGATTCCGATCGTTCCCTGTATCTTCTTTCTGTGCGGGACTTTAGCATTTTCACTCGTGATGCATGGTGAGGCCCGTTTTGAGCAATTCTCAGTTGAACACGGCCTCTCTCAGGCCACGGTCAATTGCATTTTTCAGGACAGCAGGGGTTTTTTGTGGTTCGGTACGAGCGATGGCTTGAACCGGTACGATGGATATGTCTTTAAGGTTTTCAAAAAGAACCCCGATGATCCCAATACAATTTCGGGAGACTACATCAACTGGATCGGGGAAGATAAGCAGGGATCCATCTGGGTCTATTCTGAGGGAGGCCTGGATTCTCTGGATCCCTTCCGGTTTCAATGGTCACATTTTGCTGATGACGTGGGAATTCACAATTCCAAGGAGCAGAAGAAGCTCCGGGCCGCCTATCTTGGACCGGATAAGGCATTCTGGATCATTGGTGAAAGGAATGAACTCTTTCGATTCGATCCCGAATCATGCTCTCTTCAACGGCAAAGTACGGGGCCGATGGAATCAAAGTCCGACGTTCTGCCTGAAATTCTCTCCATATCTCAAGATCGCAACGGAGAATTATGGATTTGCACGGGGGCAGGCCTGTATTCCTTTGATATTCAAAAAAATGTTTGGCGACAATCGGAAACCATGTTCCATAACTCCAAACATGGTGATCTTCCGAAAACCTATTTTGTCTACGAAGACAGGGAGGGCATTCTCTGGGCGGGAACCAATGTGGGAATCTGGCGAAAGGATTTTTTGAAAGGCACGTGGGTCCTCCTGGAAGTCCCCGAAAATCTGCGCACTCTACTACAGGCACCCGTCCTGAATTCCATCCTGAGAGACATCACCGGGAACCTCTGGTTTGCAACGTCAAAGGGCCTGATTCGTCTTGACCTCCTGAAGGGAAAATGGCAAAGGTGGACCCATGATCCTGCAAATCCAAAAGGTCTCGGGATCGATGCCCTCTCAATCCTCTTTGAAGACGATGCAGGCCTTCTCTGGATCGGTACGGAGGGAGCCGGCGTGCAGAAGTATAATCCGAATCGTGAAAGGTGGAACCATGTGTACCGTGAAGCAGGCACGGATAATACCCTTTCCAATGATGCCGTATTTTCCTTTCTCGAAGATCGGGAAGGAAAAATCTGGGTGGGATCCTGGGGCGGGTTAGACTGTTGGGATCGGGAGAAGGATGTCTGGACTCACTACACACACGATACCAACAACATCAATTCCCTGAGCGTGAATCCCGTCATGGCACTCTACCAGGATCAGGACGGAATGCTGTGGGTAGGAACGTATGGCGGAGGACTTAATCAATTCAATCCAAAAAGAAACACATGGAAACATTTCCGTCACGATCCTGAAAACTCCAACTCTCCGGGACATGATATTATCTCCTGTCTTCAGGAAGACAGCAGGGGCAACTTCTGGGTCGGAAGCGATCGCGGCGGGTTGCATCGACTGGACAGGAAAACCCTGCGCTGGAAACGGTACCTTTATGTTGATCAACCAACCAACGCACCGGGGAAAAATCGAGTTAAAACCTTATTTGAAGATCACGACCAGTATCTGTGGATTGGTACATGGGGCGGTGGTCTGGGAAGGTTTGATCCTGAAACAGAAACGTACGTCTGGTACGAAACGAATCCTGATGATCCAAAGAGTCTCCGGGATATGGCCGTTCGCGCAATCCATGAAGACGCCAGGGGACGCCTCTGGGTCGCAACGGCCAAGGGACTCTCGCTTCTCGACCGTGAAACCGGTAAATTTTCACACTTCACAACCGCTCAGGGCCTACCCAATGATTTCATTTACGGGATCCTCGAAGACATAAAGGGTCGTCTGTGGATCAGCACGAATCTGGGTCTTTCATGCTTCGATCCCGATGCTGGCACCTTTAAAAATTACGATATCAATGACGGTCTCCAGAGTAACGAATTCAATGCAGGCGCTTATTACCGAAGCCCGGAAGGGGAGATGTTTTTCGGAGGGATCCACGGTTTTAACGCTTTTCACCCGGAACAAATTGAAGACAACCCCCATATCCCTTCCGTCAATATAACTTCTTTCAAGAGTTATGATCGTGTCGTGCCTCTGGAATCCGAAATCGTGGATCCACTTCTACTCTCCTATCGTGACAACTACCTCTCCTTTGATTTTATCTCTCTGGATTTCACCAATCCAAGCAAGAACCAGTATGCCTACAAGCTGGAGGGGTTTGACAAAGACTGGATTCCCTGCGGAACCCGTCGCTTTGTTTCGTATACCAATCTTCCCGGAAACCGATATATCTTTCGTGTCCGGGGATCCAACAACGACGGGGTCTGGAACGAAGAGGGAGCTTCGCTTCCATTCATCCTTCCTCCTCCTCCCTGGAAGACATGGTGGGCCTACGTTATGTATGGGCTTATCGCCCTCACTTCCATTGCAGCTTATGTAAGAATCAAGACTCGCACCCAGGCCCTCAAGCTAGAAGCAAGAGAACGGGAACTGAAACAGGAACGCACGGTTTCGGAGAAACTGCGAACTCTGGACCGACTCAAGGACGAGTTTCTGGCGAATACATCTCATGAGCTTCGGACCCCTTTAAATGGAATTGTAGGACTGACCGAATCTCTCATCGACGGAGCCACGGGCCCCTTGCCGGAAGAGACGGTGCGGAACCTGTCCATGGTTGCAGCCGCAGGAAAGCGTCTGACCTTTCTTGTAAATGACCTTCTGGACTTTTCGCGTCTTAAGAACAGGGACCTCGCCCTTGAACATCGTCCCGTTGACCTGCGCACTCTGACCGATCTCGTTTTTGTTCTGCTTCGCCCGCTGGCCGGGCAGAAGGGTCTCACGTTAATTAATGATATCCCCGTCGATGTTCCTTTCGTCCTTGGTGATGAAAATCGGCTTCAACAAATCCTTTACAACCTTGCAGGGAACGGCGTGAAGTTCACCGATAAAGGGGAAGTTCGGGTTACGGCCACCATTCAGGACGGTTTTCTCCAGGTTTCCGTATCCGATACCGGGATTGGAATCCCGGAGGAGAAGCTGGAAGAGATCTTCACTCCCTTTGAACAGGTGGATGGTTCGGCGGCCCGGCGTCAGGGGGGAACCGGCCTTGGCCTGTCCATTTCCCGGAAACTTGTTGAACTTCACGGAGGAACGATTCGCGTCGAATCCCGCACAGACATGGGATCGACTTTCATATTCACTCTTCCCCTGGCAACCATGGAAAATTCGGAATCGTTCTCTAACGCCATCACACCCGAACCCCCGGCTCAGGACAGGATCAACCGGATGCGGGATTCCCTGGAGGTCGATTCCGCAAGTTACGCACGAGAGACCAGTGAAATTGTTCCAGCGGCACGAACTACGGAGGAACTTGCCCCCACTCATGGGGATGAGCCAATCAGAGTATTGCTTGTGGATGATGAACCTGTGAACCTCCAGGTATTGGCCAACCAGCTCTCTCTCCAACATTATGTTGTAACCCAGGCTCTCAACGGTCCTGAAGCCCTTCGGCTCATGGAAGACGGCCCGCGGTTTGACCTGATTCTTCTGGACATCATGATGCCCAAAATGTCGGGCTATGAAGTCTCACGGAAGATAAGGGAAAATTATCCTGCCCATCTACTCCCCATAATTATGCTTACCGCAAAAAACCAGGTCAGCGACCTGGTGGAGGGTCTTTCTGCGGGAGCTAACGATTACATTGCAAAACCCTTCTCCAAACATGAGCTCCTTGCCCGAATTAAAACCCATCTGCACCTTTCAAAAATCTCGACAGCATATGGCCGATTCGTCCCCATTGAATTTCTCGAGCACCTCGAAAAGGAAAGCATCCTGGATGTCCGTCTAGGAGATCAGGTCAAGAAGGATATGACCATTCTCTTTTCGGATATACGCTCCTTTACATCACTCTCCGAAAAGATGACCCCCGAGGAGAATTTCCGTTTTATCAATGACTTTCTGGAACGCATGGAGCCCGTCATTACAACCCATGAAGGATTTATCGACAAGTATATTGGGGATGCGATCATGGCCCTCTTTGACCGGACCCCTGACGATGCCGTTCGCGCAGGAATTACGATGCTGGAAACGTTAAAGACCTTCAACGCAGAACGCGCTTCTCATGGATTGGATCCTGTTTCCATTGGCATCGGGATCAACACCGGTTCTATGATGCTGGGAACAGTTGGGGGGCCCAACCGGATGGACAGCACGGTGATCAGCGATGCCGTAAACCTGGCCTCCCGCATTGAAGGATTGACCAAAAGCTTTAATGTGCCTCTTTTAATCTCCCACCAGGCATTTGGCGCTCTCCAGAATTCCGGAGAATTTTTCATCCGTCAGGTAGGAAAGACTCAGGTGAAGGGTAAGGTCGAACCCGTTACAGTGTACGAGGTCTTTAATGCGGACCCGGAATCCATGAAGAAAGCAAAAGAGGATACGCGAACCCTCTTTGAAGAAGCGCTTGTGCACTATTTTAATTCTGACTTTGAGAATGCCGCAGCTCTATTTGCACAATGCCTCCAGCATGCTCCGGAGGACAACCCCGCCGCCAGCTACCTGAAACTCTGCCGCTCTGAATTCCCAGATTGACACTATCCGTTTTGTAATGGAATTACCCCTATGGTGAGATCAGAGGATTGAATTCCTTCCACTTTATTTTTTTCGGAGAAGCCGATTGTCGATGAGGTAGAAGGGAATCAGAAGAGACAGATAGGTAAAAAATCTTACGGATCGTAATGGGCATGATAAAGATGGAAATATTGAGCGCCCTCGACAGGAAAACAGACTCCAGCGATGAAAGCGAGCGTGGTTTCAGATCGGGAAAAGACCGAAAGAAGCGGGCCCATTCTTATGGTACGACCCACGAAAAAGGATGTAATTCCAGGCCGGGGTCACGATATCAAGAACGTAACTGCTCCTGAATCCCCGCTGAGTCCGATACAACCCAGAATCAGGATGGAGATTGTCCAGACAACTCTCGCTTCGAACCGTGGAGTACCAGGCTGACCCTGATTACAAGCCATCATGATGGATTACTCATGGTTGAAAGGAACGAGAGTTCCATCGGGGACCTGGAGTACACACGGATTCAGAGTAAGGGAGAGGTAATCGACCAGGGCAAACCATTCCGGAGGAGGCCACATCGGATCTTCGGGGGAAAACCCCTTCCGGGGATCGATGGAAACGGTTATGCTTTCTTCTCCAGGACGATGCAGGATGATGTGCTCCGTCATGGCGTCTTCCCGTCCCAGGGCACGATACTGGTGATACACCGGCGGTGGATTTGTGTTGAGCCAGGCGAGGATTAACCTTCGCAGTTTTGCGGTCTCCTGCACAGACAATACTGCAGGCTCCCGCCTGGCCAGTTCCTGACGGTAGATCCCTACGCTTGAAGACAACATTGGGTTCGGCTGGGAAGCACTCTTCATTATGCTTCTCATCTCTCGCGTGGAAAGGTCTGCTTCGATCATCATGGCTGACGTATGAATGTATCCCGCACCCGGACTCACCCCGGTCCAGGTATAGTAAACGATGCGGAACGTGTCCGTTTCTTCTGACGCCGAAGTGGGCACAGGATTTCCACATCCCACGCAGAACATTACAATCGTACACACCAAAAGAAATCTAACGATGGTTCTCCTCTCTTTCACCCTTTCAGGAAACCCCTATCAAAGAAAAAAAGAGAACAAGGATAATGAAGATGTCAAAAAATGACCACCCTGTCAATGTTTCTCCTCAGGCGGAATATAAAGAGCCTCTTTTCTGGTAAATACGGAGCTGTTCTCTCTATCCACCATTTTGGAGAAATCGGCATCCCGGAAAAAGGCGGCAATCGATTCAGAATCCGCAGAAATAATAGGATCCTTGAGACCCTTGTCCGATGTATTTCTGCCCGTAAGCTTCTTTTTCGTGACGGCTTCGGCAAAATAGTCGGGTTCGAGATGATTCAGCGTAAGGGTGTCTTTCGAGATTTCATAGTGAAGGATGATATAGCACGAGTCATTTGAGAAATCCGTCAGACCCGAGACCTGCCTTGTGTGCTCACCCATCTTCATGCACAGGTAGGTGTGGCCTTTGATCTTTGCCGTAAACCCCTCCGCCAGCATGATGTTTTTATTTTCGATATAGGGCTGATAGCTGAAGTTTTCGAGGCTCAGAACCTGCATCACACCGGGCTGATCGGGAAAGAAGAAGAGCTGCACATCTCCTTCCTTCAGTATCCAGCTGCCCAGAAGTGCCGGATCCACAGAAAATTCCGTATCCTTTGGCAGAGGATTTTCGAACACCGGAATGCAGGACAGGGCACAAACGGACAGGAACAGGACCAGGAAAAGGCGTTGGATACGTTTCATTGCGCATGACCCCCTCGTTCCTAAGATTCTTTTGACTCATTCTACTATTGATCCATCTCCCGAGCAGAGTGGAGAACACCTTCCGGTGAACGCTCCGAGCGATCTACTCTTCCCGCTTCATCTCACCCTTCAGATATGAGGTTAAGGCTCCTCCAGGCGGAGCGAAGAAAAACTCCACGGATAATTTCCCGTCTTTGGTTAATTCATAGACAAGTCTAAAGTGGGGTTCACTCTCCGCATTTTCACTGTCGAGCATTACATGGTTACCCGTATCGGAGGAGGATACCTTGTAGTGGATCAAGTGGCCTTCATTATCAAAATAGATGGCCTTAACATTCGTATCCCCGGATTGAGGATAAAAGACAAGAAGATCCTCGTGCACCCTTCCCTTGGAATCCTCCTCCTTCGGTGCATATCTCGCCACATTTTTTCTTACAATAATATTCTTGTCTAACTCATACGAGAACGATGTAATACCCGATACAGCTTCACCTGGTTTTCCGGATCCCGTACCGGACCATTTCCCCATAAGGAACTGAAACGGTTTCCAGACATCATGTTCCTGTGAAAGGACGGTCACCGGAAACAGAAGAAAAACAATGATTGTAGAAACCGCACTCCTTAGGATGGCGTTTTTTCTCATGCATCTCTCCTTATACATGTTCAGGTTCCCGGCTGAGGTATTCACCTATTTATGCTCATTGGGTTTTGAAGATTCTACCTGCGGATATCCCACAGTCTGGGAGAGAATGACTCGATAATCCTCTGACAGGTTCAAAGCTTTTGCCAGAGCTTCCCGGTCGATGGAACCGCGCACCACGGCCCTCAATCCCTCCGATGCGCAGTACAAATATACATTCTGGCAGATAAAGCCCGTGTCCGCGGCAGAGTAGAGATCCTGATCTTCAGGCTTTGAACCGGCCATTTTCGACCGATCCGCCACGTAGACAAGATTCATGGGAGCCGTCGCAACAAAATCCTGCACGCCTGCCAGTTTTCGAATATCCCCTGCTTTGATGTATTTCAGAATGTTGGGTTTGGCTTCATACTGATAAACTCCTTCTTCTAGAAAGACAAAAATTTCCACTTCCTGCCAATTTCTGGCGGATGGAGCGGTCCGTTTCCCGGTATCGGGTCGATTCACTCCAAATGCCGCCCAGAGAAGATTGGACATGACCTGGAGAGGAAGCTTCTCTGGACTGAAGTTCCTGGTGGAGTGCCGTTCCTTGAGCACCTGCATAAGCGGCTTTCCTCCCTCCATCTGCGGAGCGGGCAGTTGGATATCCTTTAACTCCGTCGTCTCACCCCATACTGTCAGGGAGAACAGGAACATCAGCACGGCGCAAAACCCCGTTTTCACATTTGCCATTCCGTCACCTCCACCGAACCTCGGGATGTTAATTCCCAAATTCTTATTACTTCGCTTGTTTCAGCTCGATCGGTTTCGCTTTTATCCGACTATGCCACACATTGAACCGTTCACCCCAGAAGGCATCGACTTCATACGTTGCCTCCACACCGTCACAGTCACCGCGTACGATCTGGTAGGGATTAAGCATGGCAATCTCTCCAGATTTCAATGTCACGGGACTGAGATCGTAGAGACTGGGAACAAGCTGATTGGTACCATATCGGCCCCTGGTATACGAAAAATTGAAGTGACATATTTTCTTCCCGCTGTCCGTGTGATCCCCGCCAGAATAGAGGATGCCCCGCGTCAGAACGGTCACGTCCCCATCGGTGTGGTTCTCGAGATAGAAATGAATGCTTCTCGCTCCACTCCCGTCCGTCCGTGGAGAAAGGTCCAACCGTAACTCCAGGTCTCCTGCCGCGAGCGTGGCAGCTATTCCGACCAGGATCAAAAAGAATATTTTCCGAACCATGTCACATTCCTTTTCGAATTTACTCCTTAATCACATCCCATACGTTTTCTTGTGCTTTCCATCCAGATCATAGGTTACATATCCCGTCTTCCTGCGGGACATCACGTAAATGGACCACATGGGAGACTTGCAAAACACACCACGGCTCAAAATGATATGGGAAATTTTTCCGCCTTCTATGCCGAGTCTCTTCTTAGCGTCCTCGGCCAGCCGGGGAACAACAGAAAAATCCACCGACTTCAGATCGAACCCCTTCTTGCACGTCACGGTGAAGGTCTGGAGCGGTTCAGGATCCTTCAATACTCCACCCAGGTAGGAGTATCGATCGAAGTTCTCCCTGTTTCCTGTATCCTGTGCATCCAGGATCGCGTAATCGGGATAGATTGCAAGCTGAATCAGGTTGAAAGGCTTGCCGATACCCTGCAGAAAGAGATTTTTCAGTGGTGAAGCATCCGTGAAAAAATTTGCACCTTTTGGAATTTCCGGCTTCCTTTCAGCCATCCGGGGTATAAAGGGGACGGCGGAAAATGTGACCTTGAACTCATACGACTGCTCTTTGAAGGTCTGGGGCAGGGAACTGTATAGCGTTCCAGAAATACGGTCTTTCCCCACCTTTTCCGGGTTGAACTTCAAATCACTGCACAGGTAACATCCAATTTTGAGGTCATCGTGCACCCATGACCAGTTGTAGGGTTCCAGGTCTGCTCCAATAATCACATGGAGCCCGTGCGCCCCGGACATCTGCAGGACGTCATAGAGCGTAGTATCTTCCGCCAGAAGCTTATCGTCCACCTTCTCATCCGTAACCAGGCAGGCATACTCAGGCTTTCCCTCATCATTGACATATTCCTTCATATAGGCATGATGAAATTCGAACGATTTCCCATCCACTGTGAAGGTGCCCACAGCCTTTCCATCCCCCACACCGAACGATCCGTCCGGCTTCGTTCCTAGATGACGGTCCGAGATTTCCCAGAGAGTCGCAAGGAAATCAGCTGAGAAATAGTACGTGTCATCATCGAAGGAGCTCTTCGCCGGTTCGCTCATCCCGACATGACCCGCAATCTGGACAGGCCCGAATCGGGTCGCCGTAAAATCGACCGTGCCCGCGATCGAAATGTAATTGTTTGTAAACCCGGAATGGTGGAGCATCGCCCCGTTGACCATTCTGTGGCGGTCGATTGTCAGATCAATGTAGTGCAGGGCCCCTTCCTTTACCTTTTCCATGATGGAATAATCATCCGGAGCGATCGGAGCATCGATCAGACGAACGCTCAGTGCCGGATACTCGGGTTCAAAGGAATCCTGAACCCGTTCGACATAGGCATGGGTCAGATGCGCCGTAACCCCGTTCACCGTAAAATCCCCTTTTGCCATGTCGTTTTTCGCCAGGCTCCTATCTTCAGTAGGTGTAAATGTAACGTCCCAGTCAAAATCCCACGATTCCCGATCCACCCTCAAAGAGCCATCCTTTCCCGGACTCATCGTGACTTTTCCCTTTCCCACCTTGCCATCCCGAATCCTATTCCCACGGACGAGGAGTATGGCCTCATCTCCCTCCATCTGGACGTTTGTGACTTCGACCTTTTGGACCTCTTTCCTGGATTCAAAGATCCTGTTAAACCATTCCTCCCGGGCCGCGGGTTGCAGTTCTGACAAAAAGGACCCCGCCTGGTCAGGAAGGAAGGGAAGGACATTCTGGATATCTTTTCCTTTTTCCAAAGCCTTCCGGTACTTTAGATAGACCCTCTTGTAGTCTGATTCACTGGATCCGGCCAGAATAGTCATCGACACGAAAAGGACGACCAGTGCACTCAAAATATTAGTTATTCTTGATTGGTTCATTGCGCCATCTCCCTGAAGCGAATTTGTCTGAATCATTATCCCAAATTTATTCAGATCCTGGCAAACCCGCCAATTCTGAATCACGGAGGGGAAGACAGCTTCAGGGGTCAATCGTTTGAAGTTTTATTTTTTCTCTGGCAGCTCAGGGTACCGTCCCTGGCCCTGTCTCTCGATCATCCAGCCCGGATACTCCGGCGGAAGGGTACTGACCTTATCAAGCCGTGCCAGTTCCTCATTGGAGAGTTTCACATCCGGGGCAGCCAGATTGTCGGCAAGCTGTTCCTCGGTCTTGGCGCCAATAATGACACTGGTAACCACGGACTGGTGAAGAAGCCAGCTCAACGCGATCTGTGCCGGGGAGACACTGCGATCCGAAGCGATCTTCCGCATTACATCCACAACGTTGAACGCCCGTTCTTTATCCACGGGGGGAAAATCGAACGAGGCCCTTCTTGCGTTGTCCGGTCCCTCCCCATCGCGATGGAATTTTCCCGAAAGAAGGCCGCCGGCCAGCGGGCTCCACACCATCAGACCGAGCTTCTGGTCCTTCAGAAGAGGAACCAGTTCCCGTTCCAGATCCCGGCCGGCAACCGTGTAATAGGCCTGCAGGGTTTCAAAACGGTGGAGGTTAAGTTTGTCAGAAATCCAGAGCGCCTTCATCAGCTGCCAGGCGGCAAGGTTGGAACAGCCGAGATACCGCACCTTTCCGGAACGCACCAGGTCATCCAGGGCGCGCAGGGTCTCTTCCATGGGAGTAAGCTCGTCAAATCCGTGGATCTGGTAGAGATCGATGTAGTCCGTACCCAGGCGGAAAAGGCTGTCCTCCACGGATTTCATGATGTGTCCGCGGGACAGCCCCACCTCGTTGGCGCCCGGTCCCATCCGGCCCCGGACCTTTGTGGCAAGAACGATATCCTTCCGCCGCTTTCCCAGAGCCTTGCCCAGGATCTTTTCCGACTCCCCTTCGGAATAGATGTTCGCGGTGTCGATAAAATTGATCCCGGCATCCAGCACTCGCGCAATCAGACTGTCCGTGACACTCTGCGGCTGCTGACCGACGACCGTCCAGAATCCCTTCCCACCGAAGGTCATCGTACCGAAACAGAGTTCCGAAACCAGCAGACCCGTGTTACCAAGCCTGTTATATTTCATCGCAATACCTCCCTGTTCGCAGGATTATCATTCAGTTACGGCAGAACTTGCAAAGCAGTAAAAGCCTATAATTACTCAACGTATATCGCCCATTGAGTATTTCAACTTCAGGATAGCAGATACTATGGAGCCGATGAAAAGAGACGGCGCGCTGCCCGCAGCCCGCACTTCTGGTAGCGATGGTAGGCCTTAGCTGCAGCATCCAGGATTTCATCTTGCTCTTCGTTCTCGGCAAAGGATTCAATGACTGCTTTCAAAGTATAGGCTTCCGGCGCCATAAGGCCGGTCGTCAGCAAAACGGGAAACGATCCCCCTAGATTCAGGATTTCGATGAAATAGGGTTTGCTGGCACATGCGAAAACAACAGATCCCCGACTCCCTGCCTCCTCCCGGTTCTTTGGACGGGCTGGAGGATCGAAATCCATCAGTCCGTTGTGTCCCACAAAGGCGATCAGTGCGGCACCACCGCCCGCGTTCAGGTTGAGGACCTTTCCGTCAGGATCCGGCAAGGAGACCGTTTCCGAATGATCTCCCGCGGCAAAAAACAGAAACTGGCGGATGGCATCGGAGATAGATCGCCCGTCCCAGGCGTCGGCGACGATGTACACAGGAACAGAACGGCCGTTTCGCTGGAGAGTCCGCAGGAAGACAACTCGTTCAAGAATCTTCCTGGAATCCGGGGACTCTACCGGTAACGAACGGTAGGATGGGTCACGTTGGAAAAAGGTCCGGACACCGTACGCAGCCCCCCAATACAGGTTGCTTCCAGGATTTTGACCATCACCAAGGGACTTGGAAACCTTAACAATGCCCTGATTTTCGTTGTCGCACAGCGCGACAACCACATGGACAACGATGGGCTTTCCCTGCTCCAGATCCCGGTCCACCCTTACCTGGACGTCCGAATAACTGGAGCCGAATCCCTCACCATATCCAAGCAAGAGACAGGCGAAAAGAAACGAAACCCACTTCAAACGATAGATCACTATGAATACCATACCACGGTCATGAAACCGTGGCAGCATCCCTGTGGTTCAGGACTTTTTCTACCTGACGATTCCGGCATGAAGCATCATGTTGATCGTGAACCTGTCAAACCCTTTGGCCACCAGTTTCCGTGCGATCCGGCGGTTTCGCCTGAGGAACGCCTTCTCCAGACGGGCGGCATCCACTGGATCCTGGCTTGTCACATACATTCCTCCGAGAGCAGAAAGATACTGCCGCCTTCCACTCTCGTATAACCTTACATGCTCGTCATCCGTCATCCGATGGCAGGCATAGTAGTCCAGGTATTCCCCGAATCGATTTCGCCCAAATACATACTGAATCAGCCATCCCTCCTGCTGGATAAATCCCGATCGTCGCAATCGAAGATCTTCCTCTGGAAGCTCGAGCTTCCATCTTTTGAATTCTCTTTCAAAATTTCGTTTAATGTTTTCCATTTCGATTCCTCGTTTCGCTCAATCCCTGAAGGAAAAAAAGGTACCTGAATCACGGAAACCTTATATCCGAGGGAAAGGCCTCCGGGTGGCGCCCCATGACGCCATCCCTGCACTCTTCACAATAGAGGCCATGCTCCGTGCCGTCGTGGGTCCCCCGATGAATGTGGTCCACAACGCATTCCGGGAGAGAAAACCGTTTCCGACACTCGATCAGATCCAGGACGCAGTCGAAGTAAACCCACTCATTCACGTTGCTCCAGGCCTGCCCCCGGTACGTCTCCTTCATCCCCGCCTCGATCAGGGCCTGCTCCAGCGCGGAAAGGTGTTTACAGACCATGGCAGGTCCTTACCTGGCCGCCAGCACTGTAATGGTTTCCTTCCGGTACGGAATCGGCAAAGAAGGCGATTTTGACCAGAGCCATGTCGAGGCCCGGCACAATCCGTCTCTTTTCCCAGGAAAGTTCCCGCCAGAAATATTTAAAGGTCTCCCGGGCTCTCTGATTCGCCTTCACCATTTCCGGATCCGTTTCATCAAACATATAGACATTTTCCATATCGCACATGTAAGCCTCCTTAAAGCTTGCGCGTCAAAAACCTCATTAAGGGATTCAAGGCTCCTTGGTGCAAAAGCAACTGCAAATCATTGCACATGAGTTACCACATCCATCGAGTGAATGTCCACACATGTATGAATCCTATAATTGGCGAATCAACTATGATGTATGACTGTCCTAACCCGCACCGTTTCCCACATGCGTAATCAAGATCGACTAGCGCGAGAAGCCCTGGTATTACGACACGTTCGGAAATTTCCAGGTAAGCCGGCACACCCGGGTGATCCCAATCAAACAGATCCGTTCTTGCTTGCAACTGGCACAATTCGTATCTTCCGACAGATATAACGATACTCCCGGCCTTTGAGCAATCTATATGACCGGGATTTGGAGTCGCTATATAAACGCGGTTCGGCAAATCCAGGTCTGCCATAAACGTTTCAGCCACAGTTGATCTCAGCTTTTCCCGGTATGTTGTTTTGACGCAATTCACACAATTATCATCCGAATCGGGAAGCCCATCTCCATCGGTATCTTGAAAACTATCACTTGTAATAAACCAGAATTCTTCGGCTGCGGTCAGGAGGTACCCTCAAAAAGTGTGGAAAAAGAGAAAAGCGGCGTGTATCCTGAGGTTTGAGAATAAACCAAGCCCGAGAGGGCAAAAAGGAGGACACACGCCATGGGTAAGCAAAGCACAAAGGAGCAGT